>Ga0255751_10000570_pt1 | contig 34213 bp, 36 predicted proteins | sample 071ome_20_FD_179951 | JGI IMG/M metagenome (GOLD analysis project Ga0255751, IMG submission 179951) | Coastal salt marsh microbial communities from the Groves Creek Marsh, Skidaway Island, Georgia - 071412BT metaG (version 2) | ecosystem: Environmental > Aquatic > Marine > Intertidal zone >... | reverse complement strand
ATATGCCTGGTCTGCAAGGTATTGATACAACTGAAGCTGAAGTAAATGATTTAAAAACCATATTCAAAAATCATAAAGAAATCAAAAGAACTGTTACCAACCTTGATAATGGAATCAAAACTGAAACATATACAGATAATGAAGAAATTAGAGCTGCAATAATAAATCACGTAACGTTGATGGTAACTCGTATCCAAGAAAATCGAAATCCAAAAGTATTAATTCAATCTCCTACCCTAGATAAATTATTTAATAATTATGATAAAATTGAAACATCGATCGAGCTCACAGATACTGGTATTGCTGTAATTCAAACATCAGAGGATCCAAAAGTTGTTAATTTGTTGCAAACTCATGCGTCAGAAATTAATGATATGGTTGAAAAAGGTATGAGAGCAATTCACGAACGAATGATGTCTTCTAAAAAGACTAATTAAAATATTCTTTTATATTTTTTTCTAAAGTTTTACTGATAATTAAAGTTCCTTCTTTATTTGGATGCATACCATCACTTAAATTATATTCGGGCTTTAAAGCTACCCCCTCTAATAAAAATGGAATAAGTGGGATGTTAAATTCTTTAGATATAGTTGGATAAATCTCATCAAAGTTTTTTTTATATTCTGCACCATGTGAATTAGGTGCAATCATACCAGCTAACATCACTTTGATATTTTTGGTTTGAGCAATATTGATAATTCCTTCTAAATTTTTTTTAGTCTCTTCAGGACTTATTCCTCTTAACATATCATTGGCACCTAAACTTAAAATTATAAGATCAATATTAGGTTCTGATAAAGTCCATTCAGCTCTATTTAAGCCTCCAGATGAAGTGCTGCCAGATACACTGCCATTAATAACTGTAACATTTAAACCTTTTGACTTTAAATTTTGCTCTAAGACCACTGAAAGATGATGTTCATTAGGTAAACCGTAACCAGCCATCAAACTATCCCCAAATAAAACAACTTTTTCAATTGCAAATGCTTTTATGCTCAGTAGACAGATAGCAATTATTTTAATAATAAAACTTTTATTCATGGACACTCTTCTTAAATTAAAAAAGGTTAATCTTAAATACCAAACTGATAAGGACACTATTAAAGTCCTTAATGACATTGATTTAATCACTAAAAAAAAAGATACAATATCTATTGTTGGTGAGAGTGGTTCTGGAAAAACTAGTCTAATAATGTTGATTGGTGGCTTAGAGAAAGCAACTTCAGGTAAAATTTATTTTCAAGATCAAGAGCTAACTTCATTATCTGAAGATGAAGTCTCAGAAATTAGAAGAAAACACATTGGTATAGTATTTCAATCTTTCTATCTAATTCCAAACTATACAGCTGTAGAAAATGTTGCTCTTACATTGGAATTAAACAAACTCAAAAATCCAGAAAAACAAGCAAAAGAACTTTTAGAACGATTTGGTCTTAAAAATAGATTTAATAATTTGCCAAGTCAATTATCAGGCGGAGAACAACAACGTGTTGCTATTGCAAGAGCTATTGCGATGAAACCAGAGCTTATATTGGCTGATGAACCTACGGGTAATTTAGATACTGAAAATTCAGTTATGATTTCTAATATTCTATTTCAATACGTAAAAGATGAAGGTTCTTCGTTAATCATGGTTACACATGATCCTAAACTAGCTGATAAGGCAAAAAGAAAAATCAAAATTAAAGATGGAAAAATTAAATAATATTTCTGAATTAAGCTTAATCATTAAATATGCTTACAGAGATTTAATCAGAAATTACAAAAAGATATTTAGTATTATTTTAACACTATTTATTAGTTTATTTATTTTAAGTGCAATCCTTACTATTGAAGACAGTTTAAAAAAGGAACTCAATGATAATTCTAAAGCGCTATTGGGAGGTGATTTAGAAATTGATTATAATAGAATTCAAGGAGATTTAACTTTAGTTGAAAAAGTAAAAGAGTTTGCAACAATCGCACAGATGGTTGAATTCAGTACAATGATTTCAACTACTAGAGAAAAAGATAATCAATCTTTATTTACTAGAATTAAAACGGTTGATGAAAATTATCCATTATATGGAACGATTGTTCATGAACCCAATGGAGCTTTTTCAAGAATTCATAGCGAAGCAAATACCATTTTAGTTAATGAAAATATCTTTAAAACATTAAATCTTAGCATTGATGATACGATTAAAGTTCAAGATCAATTGTTTAAAGTTGTTGGTGTAATAAAATCAGTTCCAGATGTAAGTGGTTTTGTAGCTTTTGGAGATTTTGCATTAGCGGGTAAAGATACATTGGAGTTATTAAAACTTAATAGTTTAGGAAGCTTTTTAAATTATGAATACAAAGTAAAGTTTGCAGAAGATGCAAATATTAATTCTACTAGAGAAAGAATAAGAGAAATATTTAAAGAGGATACTAAAGTTCAATTAAGATATCCCGAAAATTCAGCAAGTGGTTTGAGAAGAGTTATTGATAATTTTTCTCAATTTTTATCTCTAGTTTCAATAAGTGCCATGTTAATTGCTGGAATTGGAATTGCAAATACTCTGCTTTCTTTTTTAAATCAAAGCAACATGTCTATTGCAGTTAAAAAAGCTCTTGGCTTTTTTTCAATGAATATAAAAACTATCTATTATTTGCAATTATTCATCATGTTAACTTTCATTAGTATTGCGGCTTATGGGTTAAGTTTTCTACTTGTCCCTATAGCAGACACTTATTTGTCAAAAGGCCTAGGTCTTAATATTAAACCAATATTTTCAGTATTAAACTTTACTAAAATTTATTTAGTTGGCTTGATTGTCTTAATCATTTTTTCTATTCCAACAATCAATGCCATAGATCAAGTAAAAGCATCTAATTTATTTAGAAATGTATTTCAAAACCTTCAATTTTATTATTCAAAAAAATCAATATTTGTAAGTTTTCTATTTCTTACAGCACTAATTCTTTTATTTGTACTAGGATCATCTAAACCAATTTATAGTTTAATGTATTTTGGTGCTTTCTTTGTATGTTTGATTGTTTTTTTTCTATTATCCAAGCTAGTAGTATTTTTTCTTAAAGGATTAAAAAATAGATCTAATATTTCAGTTAAAGTATCTGTAAAAAATATCACTCAAACTAAAAGCATCACTCCTATTACGATCATGTCACTTGGTCTAGGCGTAACACTATTATTAACTTTAGCCATGGTTGGCACTAATTTTAAAAGAGAAGTTGCAAAAACTATTCCGGATATTGCACCAGATTATTTTTTTATTGGTATTCAGAATACCGATCGAGAAATCTTTGAAAACACTATTAAATCAATGGATGAAAATTTAAGATTGGAAATAGTTCCAATTGTGTCCTCTGGAATTGGTAAAATTAATGGTGTTGATCCTAAGAAATATATTAAACGAGATAATGATAGTTATTGGGTTATTGGAAGCGACCGACGTTCTTCCTGGTCAGAGAAAATACCTGTGGATAATCCAATGATTGCTGGGGAATGGTGGGATTTATCTAAACCGGATCAATTACAAATATCTTTAGATGCAAAAGTTGCAAAAGATTTTAATGTCAAACTTGGAGATATTTTTACGTTAAATATATACGGTAGAGAAATAGATGGCACCATAGTTAATTTTAGAGAGGTTGATTACCGAGATCTATCTATAAACTTTGCAATGTTATTTAACCCTCAGTTTGCAAACTCTATTCCTCATGAATATTTGGCTACTGCAAAATTTGATGATCTTGAAAAATTTAATGAAACAAAGTTACTTGATAGCTTACCTAGCCTTTCAATTATAAAAATATCGGATTATTTAAATAAAGTTACCGATATTTTGAATAAAGTATTTATTGCGGTAATCTTAATTTCAGCAATTACAATCATTATTGGCTTAATTGTAATTTCAAGTGCGATTATGGTTCAAGGTAAAATTAAAGAGTACCAAAACTTAGTTTTTAAAATACTTGGATTTTCAAAAAGAGAAATAATTTTATCTTCAATTATAGAATTTGCTTTAATTTTCTTTTCAGTAATTTTAATTGCCATTTTATTTGCAGTCATAGGTTCTTATTTTATTATTGAGAATATTTTTGAACTAGTTTGGCAATTTGATTTAAAAATATTATTTAATCTAGGTTTAAGTATTGGCTTGGTAACTTTAGTATTGATTTTACTTACTAATTTAAAGTATCTCAGCCCCAAAGTTTATCCACTGATTAGAAATCAATAGCAACTGTAATTTAATAAATTTATTGTTTAATTTCATTATATGAAATTCTAATTTTAATTTAGGAAATTTTTTATTCAATTTTTTCTTTAATCTATCAAATGAAGATTGGTGAACTTTAACTTCGTCAATATCTTCTTTGCCTTCAGCAACTCTTGCTGCTCTACAATCTTCATGGTTTATAACTATTAATTTGCTAATTTTATGAATTTTTATTGAGACAGCTAAATTTTCAAAGAATGTTTTGTGCCACTCTTTAAAATAGTTATGCGTTACTCCTACAGCTGATCCTGCAATTGTAAAACTGCTATAATCACCACTTAATTTTCTTTTTTTTAGATAGTTAAAAATTTTTGGTTGAAATCTTGGATCCATACAAGACAAAACCATAGCTTTGAATTTTGTTTTCATACAAGGATTCTAGCTTTGTTTATGTTAACTTTATACTCTGTTTACGTATTTTATCTATTTTAAAACTTGATACTCAAAATTTTGAGTTTCATCATTAATTTGTAAAAGTTTAGCACCATTTTTACTGTGAAATTGGGTAGCCATTTCAGTAAGGGGCGAAAGAGTAATTAATCGATTTAAATGATTAGATTTCTTTATCTTTTTAAAAACTTCTTTTACAATTAATTTTCCACCACCTCTTTTCTTTGACCAAACTGTATAAGCAATAGCAATTTGTCCAACATTTTGATCTCTCATAGCACTTTGTAAAAAAGCATCATGGCTAAATTTATCAAGTTCATCAACATTTTTTGGAATTTGATTAGTATAAGCAAAACACATCACCGCATGAATTTCACCCTTATATTTAACCCCACATATTCTGCGACCGTAACTTGTTCTAAAATTATTATCTAATTCAGGCCTAACGGGATCCTCTGCTGTATTACATTCCTTAAGCTCAACTAGTTCTGCACCCTTAATCCAATCAAAAAAATTATTAATCTTTTTATTAATAATTTGTCTATTTTTTCTAATACGAGCTTTTAATCTTGTGGAAGATTTTTTTTTCTTTTCTGAAATCATAATTGTTTATTATATAATAATTTGTATTAAATATTTATTAAAAAAAATCATAAATAAGTTTTAAACTAGATATAAATATTAAAACATAAATGATATTGTAAAAAAGTTTTTCTTCGATAATTTTTACTAATTGATATCCAATAAAAACACCGAATACGACTAGTGGCATTAAATAAAAAGATAATTTTAAATTTTCTATGTTTATCATAGATAGATAAATATAAATTGGAAGTTTAACTAAATTAACAAAAGTAAAATACAAAACTCTAGTACCTACATATTTGGCTTTTTCTATTCTAAGTGGAAGCAAATAAACACTTAATGGAGTGCCACCTGAGTGAACACAAAAACTTGTAAAACCTGAAATGATTGAAAAAAAACTTCCTTTAAGTTTTGATTTAGGAATTGCTAGATATTTATTTTTTTTCAAAAAGAAATAATGAAATGTAAAAGAAAAACCCATTAGTCCTACAATTAATTTCAAAACATCTTCTGAAAAAAATTTGAAGGTTAAAGCTCCTATGATTATGCCAATAAAAGCTCCTATTGATATTAATTTTAATGTGTCTAGGTCAAATTCTTTACGAAATTTATATACGGCAACAAAATCTGCCAAAATTAGAATTGGTAAAGTAATGGCTAAAGCATCGGTAAAAGGCATTACCACAGTCATTAATGGAATAGATATTAACGCAACAGATCCACCTAACCCTGCTTTTGATATACCAAATAATAAAATTGCTGGCACAACGGTTAGAAAAAAAAGTAAATTAAATTCCATTATTAAATAATTTTAAAAGTAGGTTTTAATTGAGCAAAATCAGTGAACTAATATAACTAATTTAAAAATATAACAGGGATAAAATAGACAATAAAACCAATAAAACTATGGTTAAAACAATATAATTAATTCTAATTTTAAACTTTGCAAAGATATAATCATTAATCTTATCCCAAAATAAAATAATTAGAAAAATAATTAAGGCTGGTAAAATAAATTTAATCATAAAAAGTTCTGTTAATGCGAGTATCTTAATGTTATGGACAATTATGTCTAATAAAAACTTTGGGTTTGGTACACAAATTCGCAAATCCCCTTACTTTGACTCAACAGTAAAATGGGGAGCCACTGGTTTTTCAGTTTATAATCACATGTATATCCCTAGAGACTTTGGAAGCCCTGAACAAAATTTTTGGAATTTAATTGAAAAATCAATTCTTTGTGATGTAGCAGTTGAGCGACAAGTTGAAATAACAGGTCCTGATGCATTTAAATTTGTACAACTATTAACTCCAAGAGATCTTTCAAAATTATCTGTAGGACAATGCAAATATGTTTTAATTGTTAATAATGAAGGTGGAATATTAAATGATCCTGTCTTATTAAGATTAGCTGAAAATCATTTTTGGCTATCGTTAGCAGATAGCGATATACTTTTATGGGCACAAGGAGTTGCTATTAACTCTGGTTTAAATGTTAAAATTCAAGAACCTGATGTTTCTCCTCTCCAATTACAGGGTCCAACTTCTTTAGAAATAATGGTTAAGCTTTTTGGTGAAGATATTAAATCTTTAAAATATTATTGGTTAAGAGAATATGATTTGGATGGAATACCATTAATTGTTTCAAGAACTGGTTGGTCTAGTGAATTAGGTTACGAATTATATTTAAGAGATGGTAGTAAAGGTAATGAACTTTATGAAAAGATAATGGCAGCTGGTAAAGAACATGGTTTAGCTCCAGGTCACACTTCAACAATAAGAAGGATCGAAGGTGGAATGTTATCATATCATGCAGATGCTGATATCAATACAAATCCATTTGAACTTGGATTTGATCGTTTAGTAAATCTAGATAATGATATCAATTTTATTGGTAAAGAAGCTTTAAAGAAAATTAAAGCTGATGGGATAAAAAGAAAACAAGTTGGAGTAGAATTAAATTGTGATCCTCTTCAATCACCAAATACAACTTTTTGGAAAATTTATAAAAATGAAGATGTAATTGGTAAAGTCACATCAGCTGTTTATTCTCCAAGACTTAAGAAAAATATTGCTTTAGCAATGGTCGCCATTGAGCATTCTGATATTGATAATGAGTTTATGGTAGATAATGGTGAAACCAAAATTAAGTGTAGGATAGTTGACAAACCCTTTTACGATCCTAAAAAAACAATCGCTTCTACTTAAGATTTTATATTATAACCTTTTTTAAGGAGTATAGTTACAACGGTCACGCAGATAACTAGAAATATGACCATTGAACTTATACTAATCCAGATATTAAAGTCGGATACCCCATAAAAGGCAAATCTTAAGCCATTTATTAAGTAAACCACTGGATTGAAATAAGTAATCGTTTGCCAGAATGGAGGCAACATATCTAGGGAATATAAACTTCCTCCTAGAAAGACCATTGGTGTAATCACCAGAGTTGGAATAATGGACATTTGTTCAAAATTAGAACTCATCAATCCAATTAAAAAACCAAATAATGCAAATGTAAAGGCAACCAAGACAAGAAGAAAAACCATTAATATTGGATGCATAACTTTGACTTCCACAAAAAATAAGGAAGTGATAAAAATCACGACCCCAACAATTAAAGTTTTAGTTGCTCCAGAACCCACAAATGCCAAAACTACTTCAAATGTTGAAATGGGTGCTGCTAGTATTTCATAAATTGTTCCATTAAATTTTGGAAAGAAAATTCCAAAGGAAGTGTTACTAATAGACTGAGTTAACAAAGTTAACATCAAAAGACCTGGTACGATATAAGAGCCATAACTAATCCCATCAATATTCTCAACATAATTGCCAATGACAGAACCAAAAACTATAAAATATAGTGATGTTGATAAAACTGGAGATAATAACGATTGTGTCAAAGTACGTCTAAATCGATCCATCTCATGAAGATAGATCGCTTTGAAAGCATGATAATTAAATTTCATTGTCCTCCTTAACTAAACTAACAAATATTTTTTCAAGTGTACTTTGCTCGGTTTTTAAATCTTTAAGTTTTAATCCTGCATCTTTTAAATCTTGTAATAGATTGGTAATTCCAGTTTGTTGGGCTTGGACATTGTACGTATAATCTAAAGACATTTTATTTTGACCTAATACTAAATTATACTTTTCTAAACTATTAGGGATTTCTAAAATTTCATCTTGTAAATCAACAGTTAGTTTTTTGTGACCCATTTTTTTTAATAATTGTTTCGTATCATCAACAACAATGATTTCACCTTGATTAATTACTGCAACTCGATCTGCAATAGCTTCTGCTTCTTCAATATAATGGGTAGTTAAAATAATTGTGACACCTGTTTTTCTTAATTCCTCAACTACTTTCCACATATCTTTTCTTAATTCTACATCGACACCTGCTGTTGGTTCATCTAAAAATAATATTGTCGGTTCGTGTGAAAGCGCTTTAGCAATTAAAACTCTACGTTTCATTCCACCTGACAATTGTCTTAATCTTAAATCTTTTTTATCCCAAAGACTTAATTGTTTTAAAATTTTTTCTATGTGATTTTTATCTGGTTTTTTTCCATACAAACCCCTTGAATAAGAAACGTTATTAAAAACGGTTTCAAATTGTTCTAGAGTTAATTCCTGTGGTACTAATCCTATTCTTGAACGAGTTTCACGATAATCATCAATAATATCAAATCCATCCACAGTTACTTTACCGTTTGTAGGTGTTACGATTCCACAAATAATGCTAATTAGGGTTGTTTTTCCTGCACCATTGGGGCCTAACATTGCAAGGATTTCACCCTTTTTTATGTTTAGACTAACACCCTTAAGTGCTTTGAACCCATTATTGTAAGATTTAGATAGATTATCTATGACAATTTGATTATCCGACATTTACCGAGATATATAGTGATAAAATCAAGTAATACAACGACATTATAAGTCAATCATTAATGTTGCCGAAAGGTTAATTGAAAATGTATAATTAGAAATGGAAAAAAAAAGATTAACAGCAAAAGATTTTGATCAAAGAATATTAGAGCTCTATGATCATTATGCTCACGGTAAAATTACAAAGAGAGAATTTTTAAAAAATATTGGTAAATACACCGCTGTCGGTGTTACAGCATTAACTGTTTTTAACAGCTTAGCTCCGAACTATGCTTTAGCAGAACAAGTCAGTTTTAATGATCCAGATATAAAAGCAAATAATATTACTTATCAAAGTGCAAATGGAAATGGAACGATTACAGGCTACTATGTAAAACCTACAAAGGTAACAGAAAAAACTTCTGCCGTATTAGTTGTTCATGAAAATAGAGGATTAAATCCTTATATCAAAGATGTTGCAAGAAGAGTTGCAAAAGCAGGTTTTATTGCACTAGCGCCAGATGGATTAAGTAGTCTAGGAGGTTATCCTGGTAATGATGCTGATGGTAAAGAAATGCAAAGTAAAATAGACCGAGAAAAATTATTAAATGATTTTTTTAATGGCTTTGAATTTTTATACAATCATGAAGACACTAACAAAAAAATTGGAGCTGTTGGATTTTGTTATGGTGGTGGTGTGTGTAATGCATTAGCCGTTGCTTATCCTGAGCTTTCTGCGTCTGTGCCTTTTTATGGAAGCCAAGCAAGCTCTAATGATGTTCCAAAAATAAAATCCCCTTTACTGCTTCATTATGCTGAACTAGATGAACGAATTAATAAAGGTTGGCCTGAGTATGAAGAGGCATTAAAAAACAACAATAAAGATTATACTGCTCATATGTATATGGGCTGCAATCATGGATTTCATAACGACTCTACTCCACGATATGATGAACAAAATGCTAATTTAGCATGGGACAGAACTATCAGTTTTTTTGATAAGCATTTAGCTTAATAATTAAACTTAATGATTTTAAAAAGCTCAATTGTTTTTATTGGAATTATTTTATTTATTGTTCTTGAAAGTTTGTTTCCAAAGCAAAAAAATCATTTAAAAAATAAACTTCATCGATTAGGAAAAAATATTTTTTTTTGGTTAATTAATATTGGAATTACCCCAATAATTATATTACCGATAACCATTGCGGCTACTCAAATAGAGATTCATCCTTATTTTAAATTTGAAAATTTGATTATTGGATTTATTTTTCAGCTACTCATTATAGATTTATTTTTATATTGGTGGCATCGACTAAACCATGAAATCCCACTATTATGGCGATTTCATCATGTTCATCATCTCGATGAAACCTTAGATGTATCTTCTGGAGTAAGATTTCATTTTGGTGAAGTAATCCTAAGTGCTCTAGTAAGATCAGCGATCATTATATTATTCAATATTAGTCTTGTAAATTTACTACTTATTGAAGCCATCATCTTATTAAGTTCTATATTTCATCATTCAAATATTAACCTTCCAAAGAATTTTGAAAATTTTCTATCAAAAATAATAGTAACCCCTTCCATTCATTGGGTGCATCATCATAAAAGACAATCTGAAACAGATGCTAATTATTCAACAATTTTTAGTTGGTGGGATAAAATTTTTAAATCAAAAAGTTTCTTTGAAAGAAAATTAAATATGCCAATAGGTGTTGAGGGTGATGAAGAGCAAAAATTACTAAAACTTATTTTAAGACCTTTAAAAAAATAACTATTCAGTAAATTCTTTTTGTTTTGAATATAAAAGAGTGTAAAGTTTTTTTTGTAAAACATTTAAAGAATAAACTTTTTCTTTCAAAGATTTATAAACAGCCGTTAAATCTTCTTTTACATCAATGTCTTGATAAAATTTATTGTGAACGAGTAATTTAGAAACTTTTTTAGTCAAATCAGCTAAAACAGTATCTGTTCCATATTTAATAGTATGGATAACATCTAATATATTTTTATCGGACGTAGCTAATAAACAAAAACCACCATCTAAGGTTGGGTAAAAAACATTTTTAGCAGATTTAATTTTTAAACTATCTGTAATATCTTTCGCAGTTAAAAAAGGAATATCAGAGCCAACAATTACAACTTTCTGAAAATATTTAAGGTTAAATTCTATAACCTCACGCATAGTTAAACCTAATTCTTTTTGTGTGGAAATATATAACCCATCCGCAAGTTTAGAAAAATCAACTGCATAATCTTTAGAATCTTTTTCTGTTACAATGATTTGATGAATTGATTTATTGGATTTAATTTCTTTTATATTGTTTGAGACAATTTCCATTAAATTTTCATTAATTTCATTTACTAATTCATCAGACAAATCTTTTCTTAATCTTGTCTTTGATTTTGTTGATTGGGGATCTTTAATAAAATGACATACAGCAAAATTTGCTCTACTTTTTCTAAACTGAAAAATTTGAGCTAGTGTATCTTTAATGGTATTTAACGTTTGAATGATTGGATGAGTCTCATACTTTATTGGTGAACTTGTTATAAATCTCTTAATTAAATTTACTTTAATACCAATTTTTTTTGCCTTCCAAATTAAATCATGATCCTCCCCTTTTGCTAAACTTTCAGAGTAAGATCCAATTAAATTAAAGATCTTTTTATGAATGATGAAAGATTGATCTCCAAAAGGTAATCCTAGATAGGCAGTTCTTAAATTAGCCCCTTTTGCATTATATTTAAGCTTATCGTCTTTAAACTTAAGTAAAAAAGTATTAATTTTTTCATCATCAACTTTACTAAAATCAATCTCTTCAATTAATGAAATATCACTATCCAAATGTAAAAACCACAACAGATCATGCTTAGCTATTTGTGCGCCAGCATTCAAAGCTTTGGCTCTTGTTGAATTATGAATTGATAACAGTTGATCTACATTGTCTTTTTGCTCTTTAACTCTTGAATTTTGATAAGAGGCAGCAATAATAATTTCAAAATCTTTAAACTTGCTCTTAATTTGATCAATTAAGCTAAAGTCGTCATCTTTATGACCTACAGGAATAATAACTGAGATTGACATTAATCTTTAAAGTAATCTCTAAGCGTTGCGATTGCGACAAACCAATAAAATCTTATTTTATGAAGTATATTTTTTTTCGATAAGATTTTTAGTCTGTGATACTCACTAATACCACATTCTGTTTTAATAAACTTGTTTATTGACTTTTCCATATTTCAATCTCTTATATAGGTGTTTAATTAATAAAGGAAATAGCCCAATTAAAGTTAAAGATAAAATTATATTAGCAGATAATATCTCATCAATTGAATTAAGGTTACCTAATTGTGCGCCGGCATTAACAAAAATAGCCGTCCCTATAAACATACCTATTTGAGAAACTATATAAAAATGGAGTGTTTTCATTTTAGTTAAGCCAAAGACTAAATTGATAATAAAAAAAGGAAATACAGGACTTAGTCTTAGAAATAATAAATATAGCCAACCATCTGTTGCTATGCCTTTGTTTATTTTTTCAAGATAATTACTAAATCTTTTTTGAACATAAGCTCTTAATGCAAATCTTGAAAATAAAAAACAAAAAGTAGAACCAACTGAACTTGCAAAAGATACCAATATTAAACCAGGCCAAAATCCAAACAAAGCACCTGCTAAAAGTGTTTTGATTAATGAGATTGGTAAAGCAAATGCTGTTACGATTACATAAATTACAAAGAAGATTAAATAATAGAAATAGTAATTTTCATTAACTAGTAATCTAAGATCCTGGTAGGTATTTTTAATAACTTCTAGAGAAAGTAATTCAGTTAAATCAGCAAAATAACTTAAAAATACTATTCCAAAAAATATGATACCAAAAAAAATTTTTCCCTTGTTTCTTTTCATGTGTTTATTTTTAATTTTAACTGCAACTTGAGCCACCTAAGACACAAAATTTTGAACAATGTTTGTGGTTGAGGTATATTTTTTTCATGGAATTTGTCAAGGTTTCACCAAGATCAAAATTTTCATCATAGGGTAATAAAGTGCAAGCGATTACGGTGGGTGTTAGTTTGTCTTTTTTCTTAACAACCATTCTAGACCACGAACACATAACCTCATCTGGATTTTTATTTAAAATACCCCAGCAAGCAGTAGTAATTTCGGGGGTATCTTTATTTTCATCCATCTCCGTGAATGTAACTAGATCAGTTTTAGATTTTGCATCTAATTTTAGATTATTATCTTTTATGAATTTACTAAAATTTTCCCTTAATTCATCTTCACTTTCATTCCATAATAACCTTGTAGCCAGTGAATAATTAAAATTATTTTCACTCAACCAATTTAGACCTTCCAGCATAATGTCATAAGAGCCTTTACCTCTAATCAATTCATGTTTTTCTTTAGTATAATGATCAATGGATACTCTAATGGTTAAATCTTTATTTTTGATTTTTAAAAGTGCTTCTTTTCTATTTAACATTGGTTTCATTGCATTAGATAAAACTAGAGTTTTAAAATTGTTTTTTAATGAATAACTAATTATTTGAATGATATCTTTATTCATAAACGGTTCACCACCCGTAATACCTATTTCCTCTGTTCCTAATTGATTTTCAATACATTCATCAATAAATTTTTTAACTTCATTAAAAGTTAAATAAACTAATCGATCATTTTTAGGACTTGATTCAATGTAGCAATTTTTGCATTCAATATTGCACAATGTGCCAGTATTAAACCATAATGTTTTTATTTTTTTAGCTTCTATATAAGCACGATCACTGCCGTCAGCTGTTTTGTATAAATTAGAAAATTTTGTTTTAGTATTATTAAGCTCCACAATTATTTATACGTGTTTTAATAAGAAATTAAAACTTTTTAAATTTTATTATTACCCAAGGTAAAAAAGTTGCGACCATAAAAGATAAAAATAATAGTGATTGTGAAACAAATGGTGCAAAAGCATCCTTTGAAAATAAAATCCCTACTAATAAACTTTTAGTAAAGTCTGGAGTTGGAAATAATAGTAACCCACCAATTAAACCTATAATAATTGAAATGTAAGCAGTCTTTTCATTAATATTTTTATCATAAAAACTATAAAAAACTGTGACAACGAAAGCACAACAAAGCAAATCAGCTAACAAAAATAAATATAAAATACTGAAACCTTTAGAGGCTATCACAAAAGCGATAATTGATAAAAAAATCATTATGTATTTTGAAAGCAATAAATAATTAGTTTTTTTATTTAGATTAAACGTCGCTTTTCCATCTACTACGATCAAACTTGATATAGCATTGACTAAAGTATCCACTGTTGAAATTGTTAATGCCAAACCTAAAGTGACTATGATTAATGACAAAAATTCAGTTTGTTCTTTAAGTAATAATGAAAAAAAACCTAAATCCGGAATAACTTTTGCATCTACTGAAATAGCAACTAAGCCTGAAAATCCCATAAAAAAAACTATGGGTATAATAATAAAAAATGAAACTAATAAACTTTTTCTTAAAGTATCATAATCTTTAGCTGCATATACTCTTTGCCAATTTCCTTGATGAAATAAGTTTGTAGCTGCAACAGCAATAAAAAATGTTAACCCTGCTGTATAGCTAGGCACATAAGAACTGCTTAATAATTGCGGATTTTCTTCATTAATAAATGAAAAATTAAAATGATCAGCATTATAATTAATCAAATAAATAGCGGAAATTATCAACAAAACTCCAATCACAATCATTTGAATATTATCAGTAAATATTGAAGCTCGTAGACCTCCATAAAGTGTGTAGGTTAAAGTTGCCAACAAAATAATTAATGCTGTAATCCATAATTCTGTTCCTGAAATATAATTAATTAAAATAGCCACTGCAGTAACTTCTGCACATAAAAATATGAACATATAAAAGATCATCATTAATAAAATTAATTTGAATAAACTTTTGCCAAATTTTATTCTTAAGAATTCAATTAACGTAGAACCTTTTGGAAATTCTTTTCTAAGTTTTTTTCCAAGATAAATTAAAAAAATCATTGGAAAAGCTGTACCTAAGGCATAACCTATGACAGCTCCAATACCACCCCATGTTGCAGCAGATGCAGGGCCAAATAAAATCCAGGCACCTAAAGCTGAAGCTACTAAACTTGTAGTTAATGAAAAAAAACCAATATTTCTATTTGCTGTGAGATAGTTGTTTATTCCTTGAAATTTTCTAGAGTGATAAAGACCTAAAATTGTAAAAATTAAACTTATTAATATTACTAATGTTAAAGCTGTTGATTGACTTATAAATTGTGTTGTATCCATAATCTCCCTTTCTGAATTACCGGACAGGTTCTTAGGGTATAATCTCAGTCTGTTAAGACACCCCTTAGGGTCTTTTATATATAATTAAATATTTAATACTAGTAAATTTTATGAATAGTTACTGATTAACTTATCAATAAATTTTCCACCTTTTTCCATCTGTTCAATGGCAATATATTCATCTGGTTTATGTGCCTGATTAATACTTCCTGGTCCACAAACAATTGTTGGTATGTTTAATTTCTTTTTAAACAATCCGCCCTCTGTACCAAATATAACTTTTTTATGTTTAGTATCATTAAGAATATCTTTAACCTGTTTTACAGGATTAATAGTTTCCGAAATATTTAAACCTGGATAATTTATTTTTTCTGCAAAAGTAATATTTGTTTTTGAGGAAATCTTATGCATTTCATTAGCAATTAATTCTTCAGCATATTGATGAATTCTTTGCATAATTTCTTTTGGATCATCTTCTGCAAGATGTCTAATTTCAAATTCAAACTGACATAAATTTGGAACAATATTTAAAATTGTACCCCCATTAATTAATCCTGTGTGTAATGTTGAGTAAGGAATTTCATATTCGTTATCAAATGGGCCTATTTTAGATTTTTCTTTATTTAGCTGTTCTATAAAAGTAATTAGTTTTGCTGCATAGTTGATTGCATTAACCCCATAAGGTGCTTGTCCTGAATGACATGAAAATCCGTCAACTTTTACTCCATAAGCATGTTTGCCCTTATGTCCAATAACTACTTCCATACTAGTTGGCTCACCCACTATACAAAATTCAGGGTTAATAGCTTTTTTTTCAATAAGATCTAACAAACCATGCACACCAATACAGCCAATTTCTTCATCATATGAAAAAGCAAGGTGTATTGGTTTATTAAGTTTAGTCTCAACCATTTTTGAAACTCTACTTAATACAACTGCAATAAAACCTTTCATATCAGATGAACCTCTGCCAAATAATTTATTATCTCTTTCAGTTAATGTGAATGGATCCGATGACCATTTTTGGTTTTTAATTGGGACCACATCAGTATGTCCTGATAAAACTATCCCACCTTTTGCGTCTCCACCAATTGTAGCAAAAAGATTGGCTTTATTTTTGGTTTCATCATAAATGAGTTCAGATTTAATATTAAAATCATTTAAATAGTTTTCGATAAATTTTATTAAATCTAAATTAGATTTAAAACTTGTTGTATCAAAACCTACAAGCTTTCTTAAAATTTCAATTGAATTTTTTTCAATCATATATTTATAAATCGCCCGGAACACCATAACTTGGTGCCTTAGTTGGATCTAATGCTCTTGATTTATAATCTTGCATTTGTGGCTCATAAGCCTTCCATAATTTATACAATTCTTCAATTGGATTATTATCAGACCAATCAATTCTTAAATCAATTAAAGGCCATGATGTATCATCTACAACTTTTATTCCAGCAGAATGAACTGGTCCCGCTTCTCCACCAGCATCAAGTCCAGCTTTTAAAGATGTCATTAATCGTTCTGGAAAAAATAAATTAGAATTTTCTACAAAACTATTAATCATAATTTCTGGTATATTTTTAGCCTTGAGCATGTTTCCAGCAGCTAAACAATTAGATCCTTTAGCTAATCCATGAATTCCTAAAATGTTATTGCCTGTATGAGATGATAGATTTCCAAAATTATCTATTAAAAGTAGTTGTCGATAATCAATATTTGTTTTTTCTTTTTTTATTTTTTCTATTACTTCCGCTGGAGACATTCCTTGCTCTAAATAATCTAACATTAAATTTCCTAAACTTGGATCAGTAACATTTTGTGTGGTAGCTGCACCTACACCTGCACGCACCCAAGGACAACGACTAGCCACACTGATGCTTGAAGAGGAAATAACAACTCCAAGCATTTTAGTTTTTTCACATCTTGCAACTAAAGAAAAAGTCATGATGGGATTACCGCAGTTGCATCAATTTCAACTAACCATTCAGGTCTTGCTAATCGATTAACCACTAAGCCAGTGGAAACTGGATACACACCTTTAGTATATTCTCCAATCACTCTATAAATTGCTTCTCTATTTTTAATATCCGTAATGTAGACAACAATTTTTACCAAGTGATCCATTGAACCCCCTGCTTCTTCAATTAATTGCTTGATATTTTGCATCACTTTATGAGTTTGTGCAGCTGGGTCATTGCTACTAATATTAACTCCATCCTCTAAATTTTGAGGACATTGCCCCCTCATCCATACTGTCTTGCCACCCTCAGTAACTACTGCATGACATAAGTCATTATTCAGATTTTGTTCTGGATAAGTGTCTTTAGTATTAAATTTTCTTATTCTTTTATGAGCCATTTTTAATTTGCAATTTTTATATTATCTTTTTTTGAAATTTGTTCTGCTAAATATTTTGCATCTTGCCATACTCCCCAAATAAAAGAAGAGCCACGCATCGATAACCAAGGTAAGCCAATAAAATAAATACCATTTTCTTTTGCTACTCCACGATAATGCTCAGGTTTCCCAGTTGCATCAAATGTATCTACTTTTAACCAACTAAAATCATATTGGTAGCCAGTTGCCCAAATTATGTTTTTTATATTTTCTTTTTGAATATCAATTTCTAATATTGGATTAGTAACACACTGTGGATCAGCAGTTATTTTTCTTGCCTCAGGTTCTTCGGGAAAATTCAAATTATTTTTTTCTATATATTCATCAGCTTGATCTAAAACTGATAAATAATTTTTATCACCATTATCTAAATTAATTTTTAAATCATTTTCAAAAAGTAATTTTCCCTCTTTAAAATTTTTAGTCATACCTACTAAATTCATACCCTGATTAGCAAATTTTCTAAAATCTATAGTTTTGCCACCTTCATAACCACTAACTGCAATCGTCACATGTTGTGTATTAGGATCTGGAGTTTTTTTTTGCCAAACACCTAAAACTCCAAACCACCAAACATTATCTTTGCCTCTATATCTTCTAGGAGGTCTGTTATGAGGTCCAATAGATAGAAAAACTTTTTTTCCTGACAACATTAACTCTTGAGCTATCTGTGATCCTGAAGAACCTGAACCAATAACCAATATTGCTCCATCAGTAAATTGATCTGGATTTTTATAAAATTGTGAATGAATTTGATTTAAATTTTCTTGATGTGGAATTATAGATGGTACCACCGGTTTCTGAAAGGCACCAGTTGCCACAACAATATTATTTGATTTAATAATTCCATTTGCAGTTTTGGTTTCAAATTGGTTATTAGCTAAATTTTTTATTGTTTCTTGTGCAGCTACATTAGTTCTTACCGGAGCATTAATTTTTTTTGCAAATTTTTCAAAGTATTCAATAACTTCATTTTTATCTGCAAAATAATTTGGTGAATGATCATTAAAATCTAGTGTAGGAAATCGATCATGCCAAGCTGGACCATTTGCAACTAGAGAGTCCCATCTGCAGCTTCTCCAACTTTCTACAATTCTATTTTTTTCAATAATTAAGTGTGGAACTCCATGATTACTTAAGTGCTCACTAGTTGCTAAACCTGCCTGACCTGCTCCTATTATAAGGGTATCAATAAATTCTGTTTTCATAGTATTTTTTAAATTTTTTATATTCTATAAAAAATTTTTTTCGACTAGATAGTAAACGGTAAATATTATCAAAGAAGCACAAATAATAATAAAAACCCTCTCTTGATTGCTCATTTTACTGATTTTTATGCTCCATTATTTCAATCATACACTGAGTGGCGTACTCTTTCCATTCAGAGGATGATTTATTTTTGAGACCATTTAAATGGTCTCTATTATCTTGAATATCTTTTTTGTGTTTTAAAATATCTGCTTCAGACAAATTAGCTTCCATGGCGTCTAAATTAGTTTCCATAGCATTAATCCAACTGTTACCCAATTCGACACACTTTCGTTCATCTTTTTCATCACAAATTTGCTTAAAAAAATTAAATATTACATCATCCGTTTTAATCGATTCTGACATAATTTATTTATTACAAATTCCAATAGACTCTGGACCACAAGTCTCACCATTGGTCCACTTCGCACCTATTAAGTTGGCGCCATCAAAATTTGCATTAGTTAAATTCGCTGAGGTAAAATTTGCTTCCATTAAATTTGCATTTTGAAAATTGGCTTCTATTAAAGTTGCACCCATAAAATCAACTCTTGTTAAATTGGCACTTGTAAAATTTGTTTTTTCAAAATTTGCTCCAATATTTACACTTTCGTAAAGATTAGCTCTTACAAATGTTGATTCTGGAAATGTACCAAACGATAAATTTGAATTCATCATTATACTTTTGTCAAAATTAACTTGAATAAAACTTGTAAATGATAAATTAGAATTAGGTAGGTAACTTCCTTGCAGATCTTGAGCATCAGAAAATCTACAATTTGAATAATCTACTCCGTCAGTTAAAGGATCATCACATCCAGCTTGAGCTGGTGCAAATAAAAGAAGTGAAAAAAAAATAGCAATAAATATTTTTTTCATACGTTGATGCTAACAAATTAAAACTCTGTTAACAATACTCTTAAGAAAGTGAAAAAAACTAGCTACTTTTCCCAACTAAATCTTGGAAATGTTTCAAAGGCTCTAATTATACTTTGTGACCAGCTTGTGGTAATATTAGAATATTCAGGATCATCTAAATCAAATTGTTTTTTATATAATGGTGCAACTAATCCAGTTTTATAAACTACAAAATCAATTGGTGGTCCTACTCGCAAGTCACTTCTTATAGTTGAATCCATTGATATCAGAGCACACCTTGAGGCATCCCCTAAAGAAATTTGAGGTGTTAAAATTCTATCTAAAATAGGTTTTCCATAATTGATTTCGCCAATTATTAAATAGGGTTTTGCATCTGATGGCTTAATATAATTTCCTTGCGGGTAAACTAAACAAATTTCTGGTTTTTGGCTCTTAATTTGACCACCGACTATATAAGAAGATCCAAGTTGAAGAACTTCTTCATTAATACCCTGTGGAGATGAATGTTTAACTGTTAAACGGCCAATGTAGCTTGCAACTTCTTCAATATTTTCACATGTATTTAAACTTGTTTGTGGATTTTTAGATTCTAAATCCTTTTTTACAGAACTATATACTGCTTGAGACGTTGCTAAATTACCTGAAGTAACAATTACAATGTTTCTGTCCCCCACAGCATAGTTTAACATTTTGCTGTAAGTGTTAACATTATCAAGGCCAGCATTCGTTCTAGAATCTGAAGCAAAAATCATACCTTCGTTAACGTTAATTCCAATGCAATATGTCATAAGTAGGTATCTATAATAAAATTTTTTAAATTAAAGTGTATTCTAAGCACATCTGGAAAGTTTTTTATATGTTTTTTAGGGTTTTTTATGATTAAATAATAAATGCCTAAAATTTCATGGAAAGAGTACCAGGCAAAAAATGTTTTTGATGAATATGTTGGTTCAGATCAAAAGCTAAGACCAGAAAATAAAAAGATTTCTGATTTTATTGCTAAGTATTCGAAGAGAAAACTACTAAATACTGTTAAGAGTTCAGAAAGGGCAATTAGTTCTAGAGGAATAACTTTTAGAGTTTATGATGAAAATAAACCTCTCGAACAATTTTGGCCTCTAGATATTATTCCAAGGTTAGTTCAAAAAAAAGAATGGTCTAAAATTTCAAAAGGTCTTATCCAAAGACTAAAAGCCTTAAATTTTTTTATTAATGATGTTTATAATGACCAAAAAATTTTTAAGGAAAAAATAATTCCTAAAAGACTTATTTTTGAGTCAGGAAATTTTAGAAAAGAATGTGTGGGTGTTAAACCGCCATTTAAAATTTGGGCAAATATCTGTGGATCAGATCTTGTAAGAGATGTTAATGGAGAGTTTTTAGTTTTAGAAGACAATCTTCGAGTACCTTCGGGTGTTTCATACATGCTTGAAAATAGAATGGTGATGAAAAGTGTTTTTCCTGAAATTTTTGAAAAAAACAAAATAAGTCCTGTGGATGAATATTGTTCAAAACTATACTCATGTATGAAATCTACTTCTAAGAGCAAAGACCCAAATCTAGCAATATTAACCCCTGGTATTTATAACTCAGCATATTTTGAGCATGTTTATTTAGCACAACAAATGGGAATTGAGCTCGTTGAAGGGTCAGATTTATTTGTAGAAGATGATAAAGTTTTTATGAAGACTGTTAGAGGTAAAGAACAACTTCATGTGCTTTATAGAAGAATTGATGATTTATATTTAGATCCAAAAGTATTTAATAAAAATTCATTAATTGGTGTTCCTGGAATTTTCAAAGCCTGGAAAAAAGGAAATATAAGTATTTTAAATTCACCAGGATCAGGGGTTGCTGATGATAAGGTGATTTACAACTTTGTACCAAAAATGATTAAATTTTATTTAAACGAAAAACCTTTAATTAACCAAGTAGAAACTTTTCTCTGTTACGAAAAAAAACAAAGAGATTATGTTTTGCAAAATATAGCAAAACTTGTAATCAAACCAGCTAACGAATCTGGGGGATATGGAATTTTAATAGGACCTAAAGCAAGTAAGCAAGAAATAGAAAATTATGCAAAATTAATAAAAAAAAATCCAAGAAATTATGTGGCACAACCTTTAATAAATTTGTCTACTTCACCCACTATAGCTAAAGACCATTTGGAACCAAGACATATTGATTTAAGACCTTTTATTTTATCAGGAGAAAGTAGTTATGTAACACAGGGTGGCTTAACTAGAGTTGCTTTAAAAAAAGGAACTATGATTGTGAACTCGTCTCAAGGCGGTGGAAGTAAGGATACATGGATAGTTAATGATTGATTATGTTAAGTAGAAGAGCAAAATTAACTTACTGGATGTCAAGATATCTTGAGAGATCAAATTTTACTTCAAGATTATTAATTTCAACGAACGAATTACAAATAGATCTTTATCTTAATGATGAGGTCGCTTGGAAACCTTTTTTATCTGTTTTGGGTCTCACAAAAGATTTCACAAAGGTTAAAAGAAAAATAAATGAAAAAAATATTATGAAATATTTTATTTCTGAAAAAATTAACCCCTCTTCAATAATATCTTGTCTACAATTTTCAAAAGAGAATTCTCTAATCATCAGAGATAGATTGCCAGAACAATCTGTAATCAAGCTAAATGAACTATTTTTATCATTCAATAAGTCGATAACTAAAAATTTGAATAAAAATAAATATTTAGATTTATTAAAAAGTGTAATTCAAGGTTCACAAAATTTCATGTACTCAACAGATCTTGAGATGCAAAGAAATATGGATTACCAATTTTTAAGACTTGGAAGATTTATAGAAAGATCAGATATGATGGTCCGAATTCTTGAGACACAAACCTTAAGATCTAAAGAACATAATAAAGATTATGAGTACTTAACACTAGAGTGGATAAATATATTAAAATCAATTTCTGCTTTTCAAGCTTATCGACAATACTCAAATCAAGATATTTCTATTTCAGATATAATAAATTTTTTTCTTAAAACAGAAACATTTCCAAGATCTGTTATGTGGAACCTGAACCAAATAGAACGTGCGATCTACCGAATATCTAATAAAAATGAGCTTTTAAAAGAAATCAAAGAAATTAAAAAAAATGTTAAGAAATATAAAGTTCAAATAGATAAGCTGGATAAATTATTAATTTTTCTAGCTCAAATTATTAAAAAAATTACTTTACTAGATGAAAAAATACAGAAATATTATTTTTCTTAATTTACTAAATCTTGAATTTTACTTTTAATTTATTTAGTTTTATTTAATCGCTCAATTTCCTTATAGAGTGCACTATGGTCATCATTTTGATTTCCATTTTCAACTAAAGACTTAAACATTTTTTTAATTAATTGAGATATTGGTAAATCAGTTTTATGATCTGCTGCACATTCTAAAATATTATTCATATCTTTTAAATGGGTTGAAACTTTTCCCTTAGGGGAAAAATCTTTATCAATCATTCTTTTTCCATGGTTTTGTAAAATTTTACCATCTGCAAAACCTCCTGATAGAGCTTTAATAAACTTATTTGCATCAACCCCTGCTTTTTCACATAAAGTAATTGCCTCAGCAACAGCACCAATAGTTACACCTACGATAATTTGATTAGCTAATTTAGAAACTTGACCACTACCAACAGGGCCAACCAATGTTGGATTGCCCATGATTTTTAAAACATCAAACACATTATCAAATATTTTTTGTTCACCTCCAACCATTATTGCTAACGTTGCTTCTTCAGCGCCGATAGTGCCTCCTGAAACTGGTGCATCTAAGAAATTAACTTTTTTTTCTTTCAACAATTTTCCATAATGAATTGCTATTCTTGGCTTAATTGATGACATATCAATTACCGTAGCATTTTCTTTTAAAGAGCTTAAAAAATCTTCATTTCCTAAAACTTTTTCAACAGCATCATCATCGGTTAACATGGTAATAATAATATCCGATCCAGTGACAGCTTCGGCTAGGGAGTTGGAGATATGAGCACCATCTTTTTTTAAAGGTTCGGCTTTACTTAAAGTTCGACTAAATACCTTAACTTTTAATTTATGTTTCAATAGATTTTTTGCCATGGGAAAACCCATTAAGCCAGTACCTATAAAGCTTATTTCCATATAACTAAATTTTAAATAAATTATTTTTTAAGACAATTATTAACTAAAATTGCCATTAAAATCCAAATGATAAAGGCTTCACCATGTGAGAAAGAATAATCAGCTCCAGCAAGGCCTGCAATCAAATTTACAGCGTATATAATTACAGTAGAAATTACTAAGCTGGTAAATAATTTTATTAAAGCATTTATATAAATCATATATAAACTTTATACTTATTTATACTTTATGCAAACTGGATTTAGAGAGGTTGATATGAAAAATATTGGATTTATTGGTGTGGGTTATATGGGCTATGGAATAGCAAAAAATATTCTAAAACATAAAAATAATCTTTTTGTAGTTGCTAATAAAAACAGAAAACCTATTGATAAAATTGTTAGTGAGGGTGCTAAGGAACTCGACTCTATAAATGATTTTGCAGAAAAAAATCTAGATTGTCTCTTTATGTGTGTCACCAATACACCAATAGCAATCAGTATTGCTGAAAAACTAACTAATATACTAACAGAAAACACTTTAGTCATTGATATTACTACACATAATAAATCTGGTTCAATTGATACCAATAATATTTTTAAGAAAAAAAATATAAATTATATTGAATGTCCGGTAATGGGAGGACCTGTCCAGGCAGAAGAAGGTGTTTTGGGAGGTATTGTAGGTGGATCAGAAGATAACTTTAAAAAAGCAGAGGCATATTTAAAAATGTTTTGTAAAAATTATTTTCATTTTGGTGATGTTGGTATGGGTGCTAAATCTAAATTATTAAATAATTTTTTAACTCTTGGCAATGCTGCATTAATTAATCATATGGCAAAAACTGCAAATCAATTGGGTCTTGATATGAAAAAATTATTTGAAGTAGCTAAATTAGGTTCAGGAAATTCTGCAGCTTTAAATCGTGTTTTTGATAATTTATTGAAAGGTGATTTTACTGGATTTAAGTTTACTGCAAGCAACTCTGTTAAAGATTTAACTTATATTCAAGATTTACTAAAAGATTTTCCTGAAGCTGAAAAGATTGCTGAAGTAAATAAAAATTATTTTAAAAAAGCAGTAGCAGATGGATACGGAGAAAATTTTATTAGTGAATTAATTAATAAAAAATAAAAATTAAATTTTTTTATTTAGATATATTTTAAGGAAGATAATTAAGATACCGGGAATCTACTACTGCAATAGGTTGTATTCAAGAAATATATTTTCATTTTAAGCAAATAAATTTATTGTAATTTATTTCATTAATAATTAACTTTTAATTAAGGAGGTTATTATGTTAAAACTTACGCCACCTGACACTTAGCTGACCAGCTTGATATATCAAACACACAAAAAACAAAAAATCCATTTGGATTTTAAAGCCAAGGAGGCAACATAGAGGAGCTCTTTTGGTAAATGTACTAAAAGAGCGACCCTCTCAACTAATTAAAAGTTTTCAATATTTCTAGTGGTAAAGGTGCTTCAGGATATTTCTTGGTACATAAATTTTCATATTTTTTACATAAATCAATAATAGTATCAAAAACCTCATCATCTTTATTATTATTTTGTAAATCTAATTTTTTGATCATTTCTTCTTTTGCTTTTTCTAATTCCTCAACTTGCTGACCAGTCAAATATTCTCCAGTTTCGATCTCCCAATAAGTATCATTTAACTCATCAACACTTAATTGATTAAGTTTATTTTGAAGCTCAACTATAACTACGTCCTCTGTTTTAGCATTCCGCATGGGTGAATTAATTAATTTTGAAAGACACTTGTCTTTTAAGCCATCTATAAAATGATCATAAGGTTTGCCACTTGATAATTCTTGAAAATGATTTGAGCTAAAATATCTGTTGATTGCTGCTTTAGTGCTGATTTTTTCTTTGCCTTTGATTACTGCAATTTGCACATACACTTCTTGGATAATGTACTCTTCTAAATGTTCTTGTACTTTCTGAGGTATCATAAATGAATTATATCGATTGTATTACTAAAGAAATATTATAATTAGTAAACATGTTTTCAAAAAAATACTATCCTATCATATTTATTTTTTTTGTATCTCTCGGTATGTCTATTGTAATGTCTGGAATCATTACTGCAGTTAACACAGGTATTGAAGGTAATTTTTTTTATCGCTGGTTGATGGCTTGGATCGTGGCCTTTCCACTTGCGTTCATAGCTGGAAATATTTTTGCTCCTATCTCTAGAAAATTAACAGATAGTTTAACTAAATCTTAAGATTTTAGTCTTTCATTCAGAGGATCAAACGCTGGTTCTTGAATTATCTTAGCATTTATTTTTTTGCCCTGAATATCTATTTGAAAATCATTACCTATTTTATCTAATGACACATCAATATAAGCAAATGCCAAACTTTTGTTTACTCTAAAACCATAACCACCAGAAGTAGTTAGACCAACTCTTTTATTGTTATAAAATACCGGTTCATTACCCAAACAATCTGCATCAACTGCATCTACCTCAAGATAAACAAGTTTCAGTTTAATGTTACCTATTAAATCTTTTATTGCTTTAGCTCCTATAAAATTATTTTTATTTTCAAGATTAAAAAATCTATCCAAACCTGCTTCAACAACTGAAATTTCAGGAGTTAATTCTGTTCCCCAGCCTCTATAACCTTTTTCAATTCTCATTGAATTCATTGCATGAGATCCAAAATCAATAATCTTTTCATCTAAACCAGCATTCCATATCAATTTATAAAGCGCATCTAATTGACTCATTTCACAGTGAAGCTCCCATCCAAGTTCACCCATATAATTAACCCTTAGAGCTAAAACATTTATATTGCCAATTAATATTTTTTGCGAGGTAAGCCATCTAAAATTATCATTTGATAAATTAGTCTTAGTTATTTTTTGCAGCACCTGTCTTGATTTTGGACCAATTACACCAAGTACACCTTTGCTTAAACTTAAGTTTTTAATTTCAACTTCTTCATCATCATTTTTGTGATGATTAAACCAATCGAGGTCTCTAATCTCCGAAGAAGCACCGGACAATGCATAATAAGAATTTTCTTCTAGTTTTGTAATTGTTAATTCTGTTTGAATTCTACCAATATCATTTAAAACATGGGCTAATACGATACTACCTTCTTTTTTAGGAACTTTATTTACACAAATTCTATCTAGAAAATTAAAACTATCTTTACCAGTTATCTCGTATTTAGAGAATGTGCTTAAATCAATAACACCAACATGTTGATGAACATGTTCACATTCATTTTGAATTATTTGAAAAATATTATTTCGTTTATAACTTAAATCTTCTTTGACATTTTGTTTGTTAAACCATGCTGGTTTTTCCCATCCATAAAGATCAAAGTAATCCGCACCTTTTTCCTTAAGTGTTTGATATACTCCAGATATTTTCATTGGTCTACCAACCTCTACGGTTTCATGAGGCATTGGGGTTACATACATTCTTCGATATTGTTCTAGTGATTTTTCAACTGAATAATTTTTATTAACCCAACTCAAATACCTTCTAGGTTCAAATGGCAGCATATTAATCTCTGAATCACCATGGACAATCCATTGCGCCATATATTTTCCTGCTCCACCACCGTGAGCGATACCAATACTTGCGGCACAAAACATCCAAAAATTTTTTAATCCTGGTGCAGGACCTGCTAAAAAATTATCATCAGGTGTGTGAGTAATTGGCCCGCAAATTATTTTTTTTATACCAACATCCTTGAATTGAGGAATTCGATTCATTCCAATTTCCAAATGTTTCCCAATTCTATCAAGATCTGGTTCTAATAATTCCATATCAAACTTCCAATCCATGCCATCTAATGCCCATGCAGTAGCATCTTTTTCATATGGACCAATTAAAAGTCCTTTACCTTCTTGTCTTAAATAGGATGAGGACTCTGGATCTCTTACTACCGGTAATTCTTTATCTAATTTTTCTATTTCTGGATGAGACTCGGTTACTAAATATTGATGAATCATATTAATGCTTGGAACGTTTTTAATTCCAACCATTTGTGAAACTTCTGGACAAAAACTTCCTGCAGCATTCACCACATGTTCACAAATTATATCTCCTTTTTCAGTAATTACTTTCCATTCACCAGTATTTAGTTGTTTAATATCTATAACTCTATTTTTTCTATAAATTTTAGCTCCATTATTTCTAGCGCCTTTTGCCATTGCATTAGTTGTACTAGTTGGATCTGTGTATCCATCCTCTAGAGTGTGAAATGCACCTAAAATTCCATCTAATCTTATAAATGGATGATATTTTTTTATTTCTTCAGTTGAAATTATTGAACATGGAGAGCCAGCTATATCTAAAATTCCTTTAACATAATGAAACCATTCTAAGTCTTCATGTTTATAAGCAAGTCTTAAACTTCCCGTTTCATGAAACCCTGTGGGTTGATCAGTTTCTTTTTCTAATGATTTATATAAATTTGTTGAATAAAGATGAATTTTTGCAAGACTTAAATTTCCCAACATATGAGGACATTGTCCCGCTGCATGCCATGTTGATCCAGAGGTTAATTCACTTTTTTCTACTAGAACAACATCACTCCAACCTTCTTTGGTTAAATGATATAATAAGCTTACGCCCATTATACCTCCTCCAATAATTACTAGTTTTGCATGGGATTGTATTTTGTCCATAATATCAGGCATTTGTAATGTAATTAGATTAATAAGTCATTATTTACCCTTTTAAAATTAAATATTTTTCGCTAAGTTTTGGCAATTAAATTTAACTTAGGAGATCAAGAATGTTAAAAAAAATAACAAGACTTGCTCTTGCAATAGCTACTTACTTTACATTATCTGTAAGTTCATTTGCATTTGAAGCAAGTAATCCACAATGTATAGCTCCAGCAAACCCAGGTGGTGGATGGGACTTTACTTGTAGATCTGTAGGAAAAACTTTACAGGATTTAAAATTAATTCCTGGTTCATTAGAGGTGACTAACATGGCCGGTGGTGGCGGTGGAGTTGCATATGCTGAAGTAGTAAATAAAAGAGGTAGTGATAATAATCTGATTGTTGCAGCTTCATCAGCTACAGCTACAAGATTAGCTCAAGGTGCATACCCAGGAAACACTATAGATCAAGTAAGATGGTTAGGTTCTATTGGTGCAGATTATGGAATCATTGCGGTTTCAAAAAACTCATCAATTAACACTTTACCAGAGCTTTTAGATCAAATTAAAAAAGATCCAAAATCTATTACTGTAGCAGGTGGATCTGCTGTGGGTGGATGGGACCATTTAAAAGTTTTAATCGCTGCTAAAAAATATGGCATCAATGATGTTAGAAGCATTAAGTATGTTTCATTTGATGGTGGTGGAGATGCAGTAACTCAGCTTTTAGCTGGAACTGTTCAAGCTTTTACAGGTGACGTTTCTGAAGCTAAAGGATTTGTAGACTCAGGTGATATTAAAGTATTAGCAGTTCTTTCTGCTGATAGATTACCAGGAGAGTTCTCATCATTTCCTACAGCTAAAGAGCAAGGTGTTGATGCAATCGGTGCAAACTGGAGAGGATTTTATGTTCCAGGCAATATGTCTAATGATGCTTATAATTATTGGGCTAACGCTATCTCTAAAATGTACGACACCAAAGAGTGGAAAGAAACTATGAGTAAAAATGGTTTAGCTCCGCTAGATTTAAGTGGTGATGAATTCCAACAATTTGTTGCTGAATCAGTACAGTCAATTCAAGATCTTTCAAAAGAGATCGGATTAATTAAATAATACATTTTGGGGCATTCTCTTGAATGCCCCATAAAGTCTTTTACTCATGAATGAACGAATATTTGGGGTCTTTTCATTTATCATTGCTTGTGGCTATATTTATGTAGCTAGTTTAACCCAATTAAGTTTTATTTCAGACCCAGTAGGTCCTAAAACATTTCCATATATTGTCGGTTCAATATTTGCTATTTCATCTTTATTCTTAATTTTTAAACCTGAATTTGATCCAAAGTGGCCAAGTTTATATAAGTTTTTAGAAATAATTTTTGTAACAATTATTTTAATTGTTTACGCCTATTCTCTACCTGTTGTAGGATTTGTAATATCAACTTTGATCGCTACATTTATTTTGTCTTGGCGATTAGGAGCAAAAACAACTGAAGCTTTTATATTTAGTATTGTGGTTTCATTTGGAATTTATTTTTTATTTAGAACTATTTTAGGTCTTTCACTGGCTAAAGGAATTTGGGGATTCTAATGGAAACTATAAATTTTTTATTAGATGGATTTGATGTTGCATTTACAGTTCAAAATATAACTCTTGCTTTAATTGGATGTTTTTTAGGTACAATATTTGGTGCCTTACCAGGATTAGGACCAGCTAATGGAGTTGCCATACTAATTCCTATTTCTTTTTCACTAGGATTAGATGCGGCATCATCAATGATCTTACTTGCTAGTGTTTACTATGGTGCGATGTATGGCGGTCGGATCTCCTCAATTTTAATTAATATACCTGGTGATGAACCTGCTTTAATGACAACTTTGGATGGTTATCCAATGACTTTAAAAGGAAGAGCTGGAGAAGCTTTAACCTTAACTGGGATTTCTTCTTTCTTTGGAGCTATTGTGGCAACTATCGGTCTAATGTTTTTAGCACCACAACTAGTAAAAATTGCTCTGTTGTTTGGACCAGCAGAATATTTTGCCTTGTTTGTAATGGCTTTTGCAACATTAGGGGGTGTAAGCTCCAATAATAAAGCTAAAACAGTGTTAGCATCTATGTTGGGTTTAGCTGTTTCAACAATTGGTGTAGATGGTCAAACAGGTGTTCCAAGATTAAGTTTTGGAAACGTGCATTTCTATGATGGCATTGATTTTCTAATCGTAATTGTAGGTATGTTTGCTGTATCAGAAATTTTTATATTTATTGAAAATAAAAATACAAAATCCACAAAAAACAAAAAAAATTTAATCATTAATAAGATTTTACCTAAACTAAGCGTAATAATTAAAATTATACCAACAATGATTAGAAGTTCATTTCTAGGTTTTTTTGCAGGAGTATTGCCTGGTGCAGGTGCTTCATTAGGTTCTTTTATTGCCTATACAATTGAGAAAAAAATTTCTAATAAAAATGACACTTTTGGCAAAGGTGATGAAAGAGGTGTTGCTGCTCCTGAGGCAGGAAATAATGCAGCAGCAGGTGGTGCATTAGTTCCAATGCTTTCATTGGGAGTTCCAGGTTCAGGAACTACCGCAGTTTTATTAGCAATGTTAATGACAATGAATATTACTCCAGGACCTTTATTGTTTAAAAATAATCCAGATGTTGTTTGGGGATTAATTGCAGCTCTATTTTTTGCAAACTTTATTTTGTTAATCTTAAATATCCCTATGGTAAAAATATTTACTAAAATTTTATTACTACCACCTAAATTTTTAATGCCAATTGTTGCTATGATTTCTTTTGTAGGAATATATGGAATTTCTGGTTCAAGTTTTGATTTATTGCTAATGATCTTTTTTGGCTTACTAGGTTGGCTATTAAGAAAACTTGATATCCCTCTAGTTCCAGTAATCATGGGGTCAATTTTAGGAAACTTAATGGAAACTAATCTTAGAAGAGCTTTAACTATTAGTGATGGAGATTGGTCTTATTTGTTCCAATCTAAAGTTGCTATTATTATTTGGATTATAACAATCGTTGGTTTTATTCTACCACTTATAATAGGTAAAAGAATTAAATCACAAATAGATAAACTTAAATCTAAAAATTAAAAATAATAATTATAAATTTTTGCAATCACAAAAATAAACAATAAAGAGATAATGATTGGTTTAAATTCAATTAATAATTTTTTTTTTAAACTCATTGTTCAACTCTAAACTTATTGTGACAAGCTTTGCAATTTCCCCACATAAATTTACCTAAAGTACTCTCAATATCGTCAGAATCTTCAATTGCTGAGGTCAACTGCAACATATCATTTGCTGCTTTAGTCATTAATGTATCAAATTCTTCTTTATTTTCCCATATAGAAGGTAGCGCTTCAGTATCAAAACCTTCTTGAGTGTTATTAGGGAATAAATTTATTAATATTTTGTAATTTTCATTCATCTGTAACATTAATTTTTTAGCTTCATCAAAATCTTCACTTAATGCTAGAGAGTTTACTTTTTTAGCAACCTTGTAATTTTTGCTTAATATAGATTGTCTAGTTTTGATTATTTCCTCGACAGATTGTTCAGCAAAAGAAAAAGAGGAAAAGGCGCCAATTAATAAAAATGTGGCGAATAAAGTATTGCAAATAATCTTAGTAAGATGTTTAACTAAAGTATGCATATAATCAATACTGTAACAAAGTATGGATTAATTTCAAAATTTTTTCATTGGGTAGTTGCAATTATTCTTATTATACAGATCCCACTAGGTTTTTACCTTGTTGATTTAGATTTTGGACCAGAGCGTATATCAATCGAAAATATACATATAATCTTAGGATTGACTGTCTTTTATATAACTATAATACGTTTATTAAACAATATCTTAAATCCAACACCAAAATTAAATACCAATAGTTTTGCTGGGCAAAAATTTATAGCAAGGTTAAACCATATTTTATTATACATTTCGATTTTGACGATTACAATTTCGGGAATATTAAAAAAATTATTTAATGGTGAAAAACTCAATTTATTTTTTAAAGAAATAACTTTAAAAGACAATTTTGAGTTAAGTGAACAATTTTATGAAGTTCATGTCCTAGCTAATTATATTTTGATTGGCTTGATTGTCTTACATATATCAGCTGTAATAATTCATAAAATTTTTTTCAAAGAAAATATTTTAAAAAGAATTCTTTAATTAATGAATATTTTTTGAATTCTTAATAATATGATGCAAGTTTTGGCCTCTATTACAAAGTGTGATTAAATCTGTAATATTTTTAACCCCTTTAGATTTGGCAATATTTAGAAGATATAAAAATAATCTAGCTGTTATTGTGCAATCTCCTAAAGCTGAATGTCGTATTTGATCCTTAGTTTCAATCTTAAACTTTTCACATAAATTTGTTAATTCATAATTTTTTAAATCAGGAAATAAACTTGCAGTTAGATAAATTGTATCAATAGCTTTAATGACTTTCATGCGGTGAGCCAATGAAGACCCCTTAGAGTTTTCTTTTAAGAAATTAATATCAAAATTTATATTGTGACCCACTAAAATACTTTTTTTAATAAATCTTAAAATTTTTTCATTTATTTCAAATAGAGTTGGTTTTGATTGCACTTGATCATCAGTAATATTATGAATTTTAATAGAAGCTTCAGGGATTTTCATTTTTGGATTAACTAATTCATTTAAAATTTTTTCTTCACTAATCTTTAAATTACTAACTCTTAATGAAGCAACAGATATTATTTGATCACCTTTTTCTACATGAAGACCAGTTGTTTCAGTATCTAAAATTGAAAAATTAGTTTCTTCTAGGGAAACCCTGTTAAACAATTTTCTTGTTTCAATATAATACTTTATTCTATTAAAAATATTCTTCACCAATATCCACCCTTACTCTTTGTTTTAGATCTCTAATCTTTTTTAAATAAATCTTCAAAACTCTCTTTTCTCTTTCTAGCAACTGTTTTGGGTCTATAAAATTTTTAATTGATAAGCCTTTTTTGGTTCGCTCAACTTGATTGCGTAACAGAATGTTTGACATAAATCGATGAGCATTTTTAAAGAAATCTGTTTCATCTGCAGATAAAACTTTAAGATTATTAAGTTCATCCAAACGTTCAAAAGTTGAGATTTTAGTAATTTTATTTTTAATTGAATAAAGTCTAATACTTTCAACAAGTGGCAATGTACCTGTATGCTTTAGATTTAAAAAACCTTTATTTTCATTATCATTTTTTTCAACAATGAATTGTCCAAAAAACCCTATTGCAGCATCACTTTCCTCTTCACTAAAGTACAGAAATTTTAATAATTTTTTTTCTTGCAACTTGTCATTAATGAATGACCTCAAATCTTCTGCTAGATCAATTTTTCCATAAACAGATCTAAAGTCATAAAGCATATCAATGTGCCTCATATCTTGTGGTGCATGATTTTTTAACCATTGTTCAACC
>Ga0255751_10000554_pt1 | contig 34620 bp, 34 predicted proteins | sample 071ome_20_FD_179951 | JGI IMG/M metagenome (GOLD analysis project Ga0255751, IMG submission 179951) | Coastal salt marsh microbial communities from the Groves Creek Marsh, Skidaway Island, Georgia - 071412BT metaG (version 2) | ecosystem: Environmental > Aquatic > Marine > Intertidal zone >... | reverse complement strand
TGATCGAGCAGTGCGGCGGCGTCGGGTCCGACCGCCTCCAGCCCGGCCAGCACCAACATGCCGGACACACCGTCGATCGGTATGCGATGCACCCCTCCCACCGTCCGATACCGGTCGCCTCCGATCTCCATGGCGCGCAGGGTAGCGGTCGCTTCTTCCCGGAGCGAGGTTGACCCAGCGGCCGCGCGCACAAGTTTTGTGCGCCGCCGGGCCGCCTGGGCCAGACTGCGAGTCATGGCCGACACCCCGCACATGCGCCTCGGCGACATCGCCAACGAGGCGGCCGCCGACCAGCCCAAACCGCTCGCCGGAATCCGGGTCCTGGCCATCGAACAGATGGCCGCCCTTCCCTTCGGGACCCAGCTCCTGGCCCGTTTGGGTGCCGACGTGGTGAAGGTCGAGTCACCCGGCACCGGTGATTCGGGCCGCGGTTCGATGCCGGCGATCGACGACCCGGACGGACGCCCGGTGGGTGCCACCTTCCTGCGCAACAACCTCAACAAGCGCTCGGTGACCCTGAACCTCAAGGACCCCGAAGGCGTGCGTTTGTGCCTCGAACTGGCGAAGACCGCCGACATCGTGTGCGAGAACTTCAAGGCCGGCACCGCCGACCGCCTCGGCATCGGGTACGACGCCGTCAAGGCGGTCAACCCCGCAGCGATCTACCTCTCGGTCTCCGGCTTCGGGAACGACCCCGCGTCGCCGCACATCCACCGGGCTGCCTATGCAGCGGTGGTCGAGGGCATGTCGGGCATCTATGAATACAAGCGGCTGCCGGAGCGGCCACCGATCGTCAATCCGGTCGGGGCGCTCGGCGATATCAGTTCCGCTCTGTTCGGCGTGATCGGGGTGCTCGCCGCCCTTCGCCACCGCGACGCCACCGGTGAAGGGCAGTACGTCGACATCGCCATGCTCGATGCGGCCGTTGCGATGACCGACCTCGTCACGAACTTCTACTCGATGGGCATCGCCGGCGAGGCCGAGAGCGCCGTCGGCATCATCGAGACCTTTGCGGCCGGCGAAGGGCACGTCATCGTGCAGTGTGTGCGCGAGCACCAGTTCGAAAAGCTCGCCGAGGTCACGGGTAACGGTCAATGGCTCACCGACGAACGCCTTGCCACGAGGGAAGGCTGGCGCGATCACTTCGCCACCGTGATCCGCCCCGACGTCGAGCGCTGGGCCGCATCGATGACCAACCGCGAGGCGGTCGCTTTGCTTGCGGCCGAGGGCCTTGCCGTCGGCGAGAGCTACACCCCGGCCGACATCGTGGCGGACGAGCATGTGGCAGTCCGCAACATGCTCGTCGCCATGGACCCACCTGGGGGTGGTGAGCCGGTGCTGATCCCCGGCAATCCCGTGAAGCTCAGCCGGATGGCCGAAGGCCCCGAGACGCGGGTGCCCTGGCTCGGCGAACACAACGATGACATCCTCGGTCGTGAGCTCGGGCTCGACGCCGAAACGCTCGCCGGTCTGCGTGAGCGGGGCGTGATCGAGTAGCTGTCAGCTGGGGCCGATGTCGATACCGGCACCCAGATCCCAGGCGGTCGCCGTGTCGGCGAAGGAGCGGCCCAGCATCGCAGCGGCCTGCACTGCACCACCGGTGGCGACCGTCTCATCGGCATCGGGTACCCGGATCGACGCGCCGATCAGGTCGGCAAGGATCTGGCGGTACGCCGGACTCCGGGCCCCGCCGCCGATCAAGTGCACTCGCCCATCGACCGCTGCTCCTGCGGCGGCCAAGGCCTCACGTCCGAAGAGCAGGCCGCGAAGCACCCCTTCATGGGCGGCTCGGGCGAGATCCGCGGACGTCGTGTCGTTGCGAAGGCCTTCGAACGTGCCCGTCGCATCGGGCAGATTGGGTGTCCGCTCTCCGTCGAAATAGGGGGTGAGCCGGACACCATGCGCACCGGCAGGCGCATCGAGTGCTGCGGCTGCAAACGTCTCGTGATTCATCCCGAGCCAGGCGGCGACCGTGTCGGTGACCTTGGTGGCGTTGAGGGTGCACACGAGCGGCAGGTAGCCGCCCGTGGCGTCGGCGAAACCCGCGACCGCGCCCGACGGATCGGCTGTCGGTGTCGGCGACGCTGCGTACACGACACCCGACGTGCCGAGCGAGAGGGCGACATCGCCGGTCGTGAGGCCGAGTCCGAGCGCTGCCGCCATGTTGTCGCCGCTGCCGGGGCCCACAGGGATGCCCTCGGGCACACCGAGCGCTGCGGCTGCCTCACCCGTCACCGTGCCGAGTACCTCGGTCGGACCGAGCACCGTCGGGACAAGGCTCGCCCAGTCGTCTCGGCCGCCGACAAGCTCGAGCAGTTCGGCGGCGCACTCGCCCGTTTGCGCATCGAACCAGCCGCTTCCCGATGCGTCACCTCGATCGGTGGCGTGCACCCCGGTGAGTCTCAGGTTCAGGTAGTCGTGAGGCAAGAGCACCTTGGCGATGCGTCCGACGAGGTCGGGTTCGTGCTGTACGAGCCAGGCGAGCTTGCTGATCGTGAATGAGGCGACCGGTACCGAACCCACCCGTGCGGCCCAGGTTTCGGCCCCGACCGCCTCGGTGAGACGGGTGGCTTCGGCGGCGGACTCGGTGTCGTTCCAGAGCTTGGCGGGCCGGAGCGGTCGGTTGTCGGCATCGAGCACGACCATGCCGTGCTGCTGGCCCCCGACGCCGATCGCCGCAACCTGACCGGCGACAGAGCCAACCTCACCGAACGCATCGACGAGCGCGGCCCACCATGCGTTTGGGTCCTGCTCGCTGCGAGGAGGACTCGTCGGCGGATGAGCGCCACGGCCGACGGCGATGACCTGACCCGAGTCGAGATCGCGGATCTCGACCTTGCACGACTGTGTCGACGAGTCGACCCCGGCGACAAACGGCATTAGCGAACGCGTTCGATGAAACGGTTGACGAGGTTCTCGAGCTCCTCCTGGCGACCGCTGATGGGGGCCGGGTCGAGTTCCGTGTCACCGACGAAGTGGTGTAGCGAACCAAGCGACGCGCCCGGGCCGTTGCCGTGGAGGATGTCGGCGCCGAGGCCGGTTTCCCAGCCTGCGTAACGCCCGCTGCGGCGGCCTTCCAGCACGCCGTCCTCGAGCATCGAGTGAGCGACGAGCAGGGATCGGGCGAGCGTGTCCATGCCGCCGATGTGGGCATGGAAGAGATCGTCACGGGCGATCGACATGCGTCGCAGCTTCGTATCGAAGTTGAACCCGCCGGTCGTGAAGCCTCCGGCCCGGAGGATCTCATAGACGCCGAGCGACATCTCCTCCACCGAGTTCGGGAATTGATCGGTGTCCCAGCCGAGTCGGTCGTCGCCTCGGTTGGCATCGACCGAGCCGAGGATGCCGCACGCTGCGGCCATCGCCAGTTCATGCTGGAAGTCGTGGCCGGAGAGGGTCGCATGGTTGACCTCGATGTTGACCTTCACCTCATCCTCAAGGCCGTAGCGCTGCAAGAAGGCGAAGCACGACTGCGAGTCGTAGTCGTACTGATGCTTCGTGGGCTCTTGCGGCTTGGGCTCGAGCAGGATCGTGCCGCGAAAGCCAATGTGGTGCTTGTACTCGACGACCTGGTTCAGGAACCGGCCGAGCTGATCGAGCTCTCGCGAAAGGTCGGTGTTGAGGAGGGTTTCGTAGCCTTCGCGGCCGCCCCAGAGGACATAGTTCTGGCCTCCGAGGCGGTGGGTGACATCCATGCAGTTCTTCACCTGGGCGGCCGCACGGGCGTAGACCTCGGGGTTTGGGTTGGTGGCGGCACCGGCCATGTACCGAGGGTGGCCGAACAGGCGGGCAGTGCCCCACAGCAGACCGACACCGGTGCGCTCCATATGGGCGGCCATGTCGTCGGCGAGTTCGTTCAGGTTGGCGGTCTCCTCGGCAAACGACGAGCCGGTGGGAGCGACATCGTGGTCGTGGAAGCAGAAGTACGGGACGCCGAGCTTCTCGAAGAACTCGAAGGCGGCTGCCATCTTGGTGCGGGCCGCTTCCATCGGCTCGAGGTCGGCGGCGAGCCACGGGCGGTCGAACGTGCCGTCGCCGAAGACATCGTTGCCGGGCCAGTTGAACGAGTGCCAGTAGCACACCGCCATGCGCAGGTGCTCGGCCATCGTCTTTTCGCCGACCACGCGATCAGCGTCGTACCAACGGAACGCGAGCGGGTTGTCGGATTCCGGGCCCTCGAAGCGGATGGGCTCGGGCACCGTGGTGAAAAAGTCGGTCATGGATCCCCCTGGGTTCACGCTCGGTGATGTTTCCACAGCCCGGCCGACCGCGCCGACGGGTGAGGCCTAGGCCGGTGCAGCAGCGATGGAACGGCCGAGGGTGACGAGATGCTCTTCGCCGTTGCCCAGCGTGAGCTCGAGTTGGCGGGCGAGCAGGAAGTGTCGATGCAGCGGGTAGTCGCGATCGACGCCGACCCCGCCATGGACGTGGACGGCTGCGTGCACGACTCGGTAGCCGCCAACCGCCGCCCAATACGCGGCGATCGAGATCTGATCGTCGGCGGGCTGGCCGGCGTCGAGACGCCACGCTGCCTGCCACGCGGTGAGCGTGATCGCCTCGGCGTCGATGTAGGAGTCACCGGCCCGGTTCGACACAGCCTGGAACGTCGCGATCGGACGGTCGAACTGTTGGCGTTGCTTCGTGTAGTCGGCGGCGAGTTCGATCGAGGCGCGAGCGGCACCCGACATGAGCATGCACATGCCGACGGTAGCCCGCTGCTCGATCCACCGGATGATCGCGGCAGCGTCTTCGTCAGGACCGCCGAGGAGTGCTTCGGCACCGACGGCCACACCAGCGAGGGTGACATGAGCCTGCGGACGTCCGGTGGTGACCTCGACTCGCTGGCGACTCACACCATCGGCGTCGGTGGGTACGAGGAACACCCCGACCGAGCCGTTGTCGAGGCGAGCCGGCACGACGAGGAGACCGGCTTCGAGGCCCTGATCGACCATCGGCTTCACGCCGTCGAGAACGAATCCGTCGCCGTCGCTACGGGCGGTAGTGAGCGGCTCGCCGGGCGTGGTGCCCTGCTCGTAGAGCGCCGCAGCGCAAAGAAGCGAGCCTTCGGCGATGCGCGGCAGCCAGGCGGCCTGCTGGGCATCGGTGCCGAACTCGGCGATCGGCATCGCCCCCATGACGATCGTGGAGAGGAGCGGGATCGGCGACGCGTGGTAGCCGGCGACCTCCAGGGCCATCGCCGTGGCGAGGAAGCCGAGTCCTGCGCCGCCATGGGCCTCGGGGATCGAGGCACCGACCACACCGGCTTCGGCGAGGGCAGCCCAGGCGTCGCAGTCGACATGATCGTCGGCGACCGCCAGATCCTTCAGGCGACTGTGGGTCGACATATCACCGAGCACCTGCTTCGTGATGTCGTGGATCGCCTGCTGTTCGTCGTCGAGCGTGAAGTCCATCAGCGATCCGCCTTCGGGTAGCCGAGGCCGAATTGCGAGATGAGATCCCGCTGCATCTCGTTGGTACCGCCACCGAAGGTGAGGATGATGGTCGACCGGTACTGCATCTCGAGACGGGTGAGGTGGCCGATCGAACCCTTGGCGATCGTCGCCTGTGGTCCGTAGATCTCCATCAGCTTGCGGTACGACCGGTGGAAGAACTCAGTACCGAAGACCTTCACACTGGACGAATCGGCGATGAACGCCTTCATGTGCTCGAAGTTGAGTTCGTCGAGTTCCTTGCCGTCGATGTGGGTGGCGACTTCCCAGGCCACCTTCCAGTTCATCAAGCGGAGAAACTCGAGTTCGGCGGTGACTTCGGCCAGGTTGCGCTGCACCCACGGCTTGTCGATCAGCGTCGTGCCGTCGGCAAGTTGGGTGCTCTTGGCGAACTCGACCGTCTCCTCGAGTGCCTTGGTGACCATGCCGGAGGAGCAGATCGTCACGCGCTCACGGTTGAGCTGGGAGGTGATGAGCCCCCAGCCGCCGTTCTCCTCACCGATCAGGGTTGAGGCCGGCACCCGGACGTCATCGAAGAAGGTGTGGTTGATGTTGTGGCTGCTGAGGAGGTGGAGCGGTTCGATCGACAACCCGGGCGTGTCCATCGGGATACAGAAGAGCGAGATGCCCTTGTGCTTCTTCACGTCGGGGTTCGTCCGGGCTGCGAGCCAGATGTAGTCAGCGTCCCTGGCGAGCGAGGTCCAGGTCTTCTGGCCGTTGATGACGAACTCGTCGCCGTCGCGAACGGCTCGGCACTGCAGCGAAGCGAGGTCGGTGCCGGCATCGGGTTCGGAGTAGCCGACGCAGAAGGTGATCTCCCCGCGGGAGATCTTCGGTAGGAAGAAGTCCTTCTGCTCCTGGGTGCCGTACTGCATCAGGGTCGGGCCGACGGTGTTGACCGTGAGCATCGGGATCGGTGCGCCGATCGCCACGGACTCGTCGAACATCACGAACTGTTCGACGGCGGAGTAGCCGCGACCGCCGTATTCCTCGGGCCACCCGACCGTCAGCCAGCCGTCGCGTCCCATCTTGCCGACGATCTCTCGGTGCACTGGGCCGGTGCCTTCTTCGGCCGCAAGCGCATCCCGGATCTCGGGCGTGAGCAGTTCGTTGTAGTAGTCGCGCAGCTCCTTTCGGAGCGCCTCCTGTTTCTCGTCGTACCCGATGTACATGCCTCGAAACCCCTTCAGAAACGTGCCGAACCGACGTTTATTTGTACCCCAGGTGCCCGCTCTCTCGTGAATCGTGCGGAACTGTCAGACTGATTGTGCATGACCACCCCCGCCGCTGCGTTCTTCGATCTCGACCGCACCCTGGTTACGGTCGCCTCGCCCAAGATCTTTCAGCGCCACCTCTCCGCAGCCGGGTTTGGCACACCGGTCGACGGAACCCTGGCCGACCTCGCCTTCAAGGTCTTTGAACTCGTCGGCGAGTCGTCGATCGTGGGCCGGTCGGCGAAGCTCGCTCCCCGTGCAGCCGTCGGCTGGCCGATCGATGCGGTGATCGCCGCTGCCGGACCGGCCGCGGCCGAGATCGCAGCGCATGTCTCCGACTTTGCCCGCGCCGAGCTCGCGATGCATCGCGATGCGGGACGCACCCTCGTGCTCGCCACCACCACGCCGGAGCACCTTGTTCGGCCCCTCGCCGACCTGCTCGGCATCGACGACGTCATCGCCACGAGATGGACCCAGGCCGACGGCGCATTCACCGGTCGGGTCGATGGCGACGTCGTCTGGGGTCCAGGCAAACGAGACGCCGTGCTGCGGTGGTGTGCCGAGCACGACGTCGATCCGGCGGGCTGTTGGGCGTACTCCGACAGCTATTACGACTCGTCGCTGCTTGACCTCGTCGGCCACCCTGTCGCCGTCAACCCCGACGCCCGCCTTGCCGCCACCGCCGCGCTCAACGGCTGGCCGATCCGTTCGCTCGACAAGCCCGATGGCGTACCGACCATGGGCGGTCTCGAACTGCAGGATCTGTTCCGGCCGTTTCTGCGGCCCGAACTCATTCCCAACGCCGACATCACCGTGTCGGGACTCGAACACATTCCTCGTGAAGGCGGCGCGATCATCGTCGGCAACCACCGGAGCTACTTCGATCCGGCCGTGATCATCACGACGGTGGCGAAGTCGGGCCGCAACGGCCGCTACCTGGGCAAGAAGGAAGTCTTCGACATCCCCGTGATCGGTCCGCTCCTGCAAGCGGGCGGCGGAATCCGGGTCGACCGGGGCACGAGTGACGAAGGCGCATTCGATGCTGCAGCGGCTGCCGTGCGGGGCGGCGATGTCGTCGTGATGTTTCCGCAGGGCACGATTCCACGAGGCCAGGCGTTCTTCGACCCCGTGCTGAAAGGACGGTGGGGTGCGGCCCGACTCGCCGCCATGACACGGGCACCCGTGATTCCGGTCGGGCTGTGGGGCACCGACGAGGTCTGGCCACGAAGCGCAGCATTACCGTCCTTCAACCTCCAGGATCAGCCCAAGGTCACCGCCACGGTCGGCCCGCCGGTCGACCTCAAATACCGAAGCGTCGAACGCGACACCGAGCGGATCATGCACGCGCTGAGCGCCTTGCTCCCTGAGCGGGCACGGCAGCCGTACGACCCGACGCCGGAGGAACTCGCTCGCACGTTCCCGGCGGGCAAGGCCGACGACCTCGGCTTCACGGATCGCTAGGCGACGATGAGCGACATGCCCCCCGACGACTTCGAACCGACCATGTCGGCCGAAGAAGCGCTGATGTGGCGCATCGGCGACGACCCGTGGCTCGATCCCAGCGGCAGCCTCCTGGCGCTCCTCGACCGACCCGTCGACCTCGACCTTCTCCGGCGCAAGGTAGCGGCCGGAATCCCCTCTATGCCTCGCCTCGTCGAGCGGGTCGTTGACACTGCCCGCCCGTTCGAGGCGCTGCGTTGGGAGATCGATCCGGACTTCGACCTGACGAACCACGTCCTCGAAGTCGCGGTCCCGGCGCCCGGCGATCGCCGGGCGCTGCTCGATCTCACTACCGAGATCCACATGACCCCGTTTCCAGCGGGGCGTCCGCCGTGGCGCATCGTGCTTGTCACCGGCCTCGCTGATGGCACGGGTGCATTGATCGCCCGCCTACATCACTCGGTCGCCGATGGCATCGGCGGTCTTCGCATGGCGGAGATCTTCCTCACGCTCGAGGCCGACACGACCCCACCGCCCGATACCGATCTCGATGCCATCCTTTGCGAGTGGCGAGCCGCCGCCACCGACCACGATCTCCCTGATGCCGCTGCCGCCATCTGGTCAGCGCTCGCCGGTCCCGTCGGTCTGGCCAAATCGACGGCGGCCGAACTCGCACTCATCGGTGCGGATCCCGCACGAGCCCAACGCACGGCCGGCCAGGTACTCGACACCGTTCGCACGGTGATCGACCAACTCACCGGCGATCCCTACCTCGACAGCACATCGGAACTCTGGACGCGCCGCTCTGGTGGGCGCTACTTCGTCACCGCTCAGATGCCGCTCTCGGCAGCCGGCGCCGCGGCAAAGGCGCGCGGCGGGACGATCAACGATCTCTACGTCACCGCGCTCGCGGATGCGGCCATCGCCTACCATGCCGAACGAGGCATCGAGCTCCGGTCGGTGGCGATGTCGTTCGTCCGCAGCACCCGGACCGGCTCCGGGGCGGGTGGCAACGCCTTCGTGCCGATCAAGGTCCGGGCCCCGGGAGCAGGTGTGACTCCCGACGAGCGCTTCACGGCACTCAGCAACGAAATGGCACCGTCTGATTCCTCCGAAGGTGAGGCCGGCCTCGGCGTCGTCAGCGGACTCGCTGCCCTCATCCCGACGCCGGTGCTGACTCGCCTCGGCCGCGACCAGGGCGCCAGAATCGACGTTGTCACCAGCAATATTCGCGGCGCTCCCGTGCCGATCTTCGTCGGCAATGCTCACGTCCTCGGGACCTTCCCGATCGGGCCGGTCGCTGGCGCAGCATGCAACGCGACCGTGATGTCGCGCGAGGACAGCCTCGACATTGGGATCATGGTCGACCCGGCCGCAATCGACGACCCCGACCGGTTCGGTGACATCGTCCAGGCAACCCTCGACGCCTACACGGCCGACGCCGGCTGACGAGGTATCAGCGCTCGGGAATGACGCACGCCTGGCCGATATCGATCGGACGGGTGACGGCCCGATTCCGGTTCGCCCCTGCACACCAGGTCGGAAAGACGTAGCTGTAGAGCCCGGATCCACCGGCGGCGACGAGCAGAACGTCGTCGCCTGACTCGAACGCAGGCCGACCGTCGCGCGTCGTGGCCCGTTCGCCGATCGCCGCGGTCGTCGATGATCGATCGTGGCCGGCCTCGGCCAGTTCCCCGATGTGGTCGGGCGTCAGCACGATCACGGCCTGCCCGCCGCCCAGCCAGGCGTTGTTCGAACCGACGCCGGCGAGCGATGCAGCCAAGAGGTCGATGAGACGTTCGCTCGATCGCTTGACGTCACTTCCGGCAACGTGCGCCACCGACTGCGGAGGCTCCGTACCGATTACCGTGACGGCCGAGTCCTCGGCGGCGAAGCCCCGACTCGTGTGGAGCGGTGCGAACGGGCTGTGCGCTTCGTCCTCCCCGAGGCACTGGCCGAACTTGCCGCCGTGACCGAGCAGGGCCATGTCGGACGTGCCGGGTCGGGCCCCGCCGATGTTGATCATCGCCAATCGGATCGCCCGCCCGATCGACGCATTGGCTCGGTGGCCGGGGCCGAGGGCGCCGTATCCCGAGGCGACGCCACACATGGAGCGGGCCGGCCCGTTGACGATGATCAGCGGCGCGGTGGCGTGGGTCGTGCCCTGCATCTCGGCCAGATCGAATGCCGGGTCCATCATCGCCAGGGCCGACGCCACGACGATCGGCATGTGATCGGGCAGGCACCCGGCCATCACGGCTGCCGCTGCGAGCTTCTCGACCGTGCACACCCCCTGGAGCGGCCCCATCTCGCCGAGTGCGGTCTCGGCCGGGTGACCAACGGCGAGCACCATCCGCTCGACCCGCTCGGGCGTGGGGACGACGACGGGGAGGCCGTCGGTACAGCCGAGTTCGTGGAGCTGTTCGAGGGCGGCGGCCTCATCGTCGGCAGTGAGCAGGGCGGCCATCACGAACCCTCGAGCGCCGCGACAAGCTCAGCGGCGATCTTCTCGGCGACCAGGCGATGGTTGTCGGTCCCGGTGCCCGCCACGGGATGCGGGAGCTCTACTCGCGGAATGTCGGGCATGCCGAACGAAACGGCGATGAACTCGCCCTGGGCCCAGAACTCGTCGGTCACGAGTGCGACCGCCGGGATGTCTCGGCGAGCCATGTTGATGCCGTCACGCACGGTGCCGGTCGTGCAGCTCCCTCAATGCCCGTAGCCGGCGACCACCGCCACACACTCGGCTTCGATCTCGCTGAGCATGGTGTCGTTGGCGATGGCCGAGGCGTCGCCCTTGTTCCAGCGTGCAAGCTCGATGCCGGGCCGCTGTGCGGTGATCGCTTCGCCGACCGCGTCGAGAAACTCGACGGAGTCAGGGAAGCCGTTGGCGAGCAGTCCGACCGTGACGCCGGGATCGAGACGGATGGAGAGGTCATACGGAGTCGGCTCGACGGCCGACTCGCCACGTGGGTCCAGGAAGCTGATCGCCATGCCCGGATGCTACGTGGCTACTCGTACTTGGTGCCCATCTCCTTGAGCATCTGGAGGTATTGGCTGCCGTTGTCGGGGGCGAGGTCGCCGGGCGTGAACGTGACCCCGTGGATCGTGCCGGTGAAACGGGCGACCCCCTTGCGCTCGTAGAGCTCCCAGTTGACCGGTGAGCGCCGGTCAATGCCGACATCGATGCCTTCGAACGGTGCCATCGCCATCAGCCGGGGAACCCGGCCGGCCTCGGCGACCTGTTCGCCGTCGACAAGGACACGCGGCTCCCAGGTGACGTCACCGACGTCGGCCACGTCGAGCGTGATCGTGTGGCGCCCGGCGGCGACGGGACCGCAGTCGACGATGGTCATCTCGCCGTAGCCGTTATGGGCGTGGATCAGGCGACCGTCGTCGATGGCGAGCGAGTACCCACCGCCCTGATCGCCGTGGGCCACGAGCACGCCGTCGTCGCCGTCGGCCAGATCGACGTCGATGTCGACCGTGAAGCTTCGGCTCGAGATCAGCTGGAGTGAACGCCACCGTTCGACCGTGGGCATGCCCGGACGGAGGGTGATCGGCGCGGCCAGTTCAGCGTTCCAGGGCGGCTGGGCCATCATCTTTACGTAATTGCCCTCATCGAGCGGGAAGACCTGGTTGGCCCAGGCTGCATCCTCCCAGGCGTCCTGGAGCTCTCTGAGTTTCTCCGGATGCTCGGCCGCAAGGTCATTGGTCTCCGTCGGATCGTCGTGAAGGTTGTGCAGCTCCCACTGTTCTTCGCTGAACGGCTCACGGGGCTGACGGCAGGTGACGGCCGACCAGCCATCGCGATAGAAGCCGCGGTGGCCGATCTGTTCGTAGTACTGCTCGGGATGCGTGGTCGCGATGTCACCGTCGTCGAGGGTCGGCACCATCGATGCACCGGCGGGCTCGGGTACCGGACGCCCACCCTTGGTCGTCGGTACCTCGACCCCGCAAAGCTCGGCGAGCGTCGGGAGTAGGTCGGTGATGTGCTGGTACTGGGTGCGCACCTCACCGGCGGCCGAAAGGCCAGCCGGCCAGTGGACGATGAAGGGCACCTGATGCCCACCCTGGTGCGTGTTGATCTTGTAGAGCCGGAAGGGCGTGCTCGACACCATCGCCCACCCCATCGGATAGTGCGGCAGGTTGGTCGGCCCACCCATGGCATCGAGATTCGGCAGGTCGAGATCCACCGAGTCGAGGCTGTTCTGGCGGGTCTGGCTGACGAGGGTGCGAAAGTACGCCGACGTGCCGAGTTCCTGACCTTCGCGCGAACCGCCGTTGTCGGAGGTGAACACGATGATCGTGTTGTCCCACTCCCCCATGGCTTCGAGTTGGGCCCGGAGCCGTCCGAGGTTCTGGTCGATGTTGTCGACCATCCCGGCGAAGATCTCCATGTAGCGGGAGAAGATTCGCTTCTCGTCGTCGCTGAGGTTGTCCCACGCCTCGACGGCATGCCCCGCCTCGGTATTGCGGGGCGGAAGCTCGGTGTGAGGCGGAATGACACCCATCTCGAGTTGCCGCTCGTAACGCTGCCGGCGGATCTCGTCCCAGCCAGCGTCGTACACGCCGCGGTATTTCTCGATGTCGTCGACCTTCGCCTGTAGTGGCGCGTGGACGGCACCGTGGGCGAAGTACATGAAGAAGGGCTTGGTGGGATGCGATGCCCGGACCTCGTCGATCATGTGGATCGCCTGATCGGTGAGGTCGTCGGTGAAGTAGTAGTCGTCGGGGTACTCGTCGACCGGAATGTGGTGATTGTCCTCGTAGAGCCGATGCGGTTGATGGAAGTTCGTGAAGCCGTCGAGGATCCCGTAGTACCGCTCGAAGCCCTTCTGGAGCGGCCAACTGTGACGGGGACCGGCGTCGGAGAGGTGGGCGTCCTTGCAGAGGTGCCATTTGCCGACCATGAGCGAGGCCCAGCCGTTGTCACGGAACAGTTCTGCCATGGTGACCGCGTCGTCACGCAGTTCATGGGTGTAGCCGGGAAAGCCGGGGTCGCTGTGAGCGACATGTCCCATGCCGGCCATGTGGTGGTTGAGGCCAGTGAGCATCGAGGCGCGCGTTGGCGAGCACATCGGATTGACGTGGAAGTTGGTGTAGCGCACACCACCGGCGGCGAGCGCGTCAAGGTTGGGCGTATCGATCTCGGAGCCGTAACAGGCGAGGTCGGCGAACCCGAGATCGTCGGCCAGCATCACGATGACGTTGGGCGCACCGGTGGGCGCCGTTGGGAAGGTCGGCCAGGACGGTTCGGACGTCGAGAAGATCCGTCCGACCTCACCGTCGAAACCGTCGTAGGCCTTTGGGGTGTCGCTCACAAGTGCCGAGTCTGGCCTAGGTCTCGCTCCGGGGCGAACCGTCTGCGTCCAGACGCCACGCAGTCGGTCGAGCCGTCTGCGTCCAGACGCGACGACGGCGCCGCCTCGTAGGGCAGCGCCGTCGTCGTCCGAATCCCCCAATTCGGACACTGGCGAGTGCCTGACACACCGTCAGGTGTGAGGGCCTCTAACGGGGCAGGCTATTACGGACCGCGACCGTCGCGCTACCCCTGAGAAGACAATTTCACCCGCCACCTTCGCGGTGCCGGGTTCGCGGTCATACCTGGGCTCAGGCCTTGAAGAAGGCCGGACTGGTGGCGCCCTTGGGAATGCCGTCGAGCGGCACCTTCACCTCGTCAATGGTGGGTCCGTGTTCGGCGGCGAGCGGCGCCAGCGCATCGAGATCAAAGGCATAGACTTCAGCTGCGTTCTCGCTCAGGACCTGCTTCATCTCTGCCTCGTCCCAGGAGTGGAATGCTCGCCGGAGCGACTCGGTGCTGTAGGGGTAGGTGCCTTCGTGGTGCGGGTAGTCCGAGCCCCACATGATCTTGTGGGTGCCGAGTTGCTTCATCGCCTCGGCTTCGCCGGGCGACGGGAACGACGCACCGATCCAGACATTGCGGTCGAAGTACTCACTCGGCTTGAGTGGCAACACGATGTCGGCGGAGAAGCCGAGTTCGCCGACCCGGCCGTGTTTCATCTGTGCGTGGTAGGCGTCCATACGGCGGAGTTCCTCGACGGCCCAGGCCACGCCCTGCTCGGTCATGACGTACTTGAGGTTGGGGAAGCGCTCGAACACGCCGCTCATCGTGAGGTGAGCGAGGTTGCGGTGGGCGAAGAACGGCACCTCCATGAGGAAGATGACACCGGAGGCCGGGTCCTTGCCGTAGTCGGGTGTGCCGTTGCCGCCGTGCTGGGTGACGACAAGGTCGAGGTCCTGCACGGCGGCCCACAAGCGGTCCCATTCGGGTGACCAGAGCCCGGGGAGGTCGACGTCGGGGGCGACATGGGGCATGAGGAAGCTTTTGAAGCCTTCGTTGGCCGCCCACGTCAACGTCTTGATCGCGTCATCGAGGTCTTCGAGGAAGATCTGAGGCAGGCCTCGACGCTGATCGGGGTACTCGCTGCACCAGTCGCTGAGCCAACGGTTGTGGCACTGGAGCCCGGCTTTGCGTCGAGCGAACTCTTCACTGTTCTGGGGCGATCGGGCCAACAGCGCACCCGTCGGGTAGAAGGGCGGCACAGTGTTCGGGAACGTGATCTCGGCCACGACACCGTCGGCGTACTGCTCGCTGACCCTGCGCTCATTGTCCCAGTTGCGGGTGCGTCCGTCGTCTTGGAGGTCTCGGTAGGGATTCGTGTAGGCGCCGCGCCATTCGTCGTAGGCATCGCGCCATTCGGCGGGGAGGTATTCCTCGTAGGCCGCCATGTTGCCGCCGGCGTGGGAGTCGGCGGAGATGATCGTGTAGCGCTCGCTCATGGGCTGCTCCAGGTGAAGTGACTGTGTCTAAGTAGATTAGACATTGATCTACGGTTCTTCAAGTCGTAGTCTCGATGCATGGCCCGCAAGCGAGGACTTGACCACGACGACGTCATCAACGCCGGGTTCACCGTGATCGACCGCGACGGAGTCGAGCGGGTGAGCCTGCGGGCGGTGGCCGACCTCCTCGATGTGCAGCCACCCTCCCTCTACAGCCACGTCGCCGGCCTGGGGGGTTTACTCGACGACCTTGCGATTGCCGCCACGGCCGATTTCGGCGAGACCCTGCGGGCATCGGCCGTCGGCATCGCAGGCGACGACGCCGTTCGTGCGTTCGCAACCGCCTATCGAGGATGGGCTCGCACCCATCCCGGCCGCTACGACCTCACCCTGCGCACCGTCGCCGGGTCCGAACGAAAGTCCGCCGGTATCGGAGCCGTCGAGACGATGGACGCAATCCTCGCCCACTACGGCCTCACCGATCACGACGCCCGCCGCGCCGGTCGCGCCCTGCGGGCATCACTCCACGGGTTCGTCACGCTCCAGGCCGCCGACGCCCTCGGCCGGGGTGATCACGACGCCAGCTTCGACGCACTCGTTGAACTCTTCCTCGACGGTCTCCGAGCTCGAGTCGCGACGGGCTGAGGTCGCTCCGGCGTCAGGCCGGGCTGCCAAGGACGAGCCGCAAGACGTTGGCGACCTGATCGCTGTCTCGTCTGCCAGCCCCCTTGCCCACCGCCGTGACAGTCATCAGCGGCATCGGACACCAGGTGTCGACAATCGTCGCCAGCACCGCAGCGCCGGTCGGTGTCGTGCTCTCGAACGGGGCGGGGCCCGCCTGCATCGGGGCCACGCCAGTGAGCACCTCGAGCACGGCGGGCGCCGGGATCGGGATGGGTCCGTGGGCACCCCGGATCGAACCCGAGCCGAGGCTCAGAGCCGAACAGTGGATCCGGTCGAGCCCGAGGTGCACGACGCACGCGGCAGCACCGACGATGTCGGCGATCGAGTCGAGTGCTCCCACCTCGTGGAAGTGGACCTCGTCGATCGAGGTGCCGTGCACCCGAGCTTCAGCCTCGGCGAGGCGCTCGAAAACCGCCGTGGCGATGGTGCGCACCCCGACGTCGAGCTGACCGAAAAGCGCGAGGATGTCGGGGAGATGCCGCACGACGGTGGAGTCGGGCACCTCGACATGGATCCGGGTGGCGTCGAGGCCCGCTCGCTGGACCTGCTCGGACCGCAGCGTGACGCCGAGGTCGAGTGCCCCGATCGACGCCGACGCCACCTCGAGCGGCACACCTGCGCCGACGAAGGCACCGAGCAACATGTCGCCGCTCGCTCCCGCCCCACCGTCGAACCACCCGATCATCACGAGCGGGAACGGTCCGTGCCCAGCAGCGACAGCATCCGAACCGCAGCACACGCAGCACCGAAGCCGTTGTCGATGTTGACGACGGCCACCCCCTGCGCACAACTCGCCAGGGCGCTGTTGAGTGCCGTCGAGCCGCCTTCGGCCACGCCGTAACCGACCGACGTCGGCACACCGATGATCGGCGCGCCGACAAGACCACCCATGACTGAGACCAGGGCCGCGTCCATGCCGGCCACGACGATCACGATGTCGGCTGCACGCAGCTCGGGCAGCCGGGCTTCAAGACGCCACAGACCGGCGACGCCGATGTCGACGAGCACCTCGGCGTCGACCCCGGAGAACTCGAGCGTGCGAGCCGCCTCGGTCGCAACCCGTTGATCCGACGTGCCGGCGGCGGCGATGGCGACCTTGCCCGGCCGACTCGACTGCATCCCGCCGAGGATGCCCGTCTCGGAGATCGGGTCGTGGTCGATCTGTTCGACAACCTCGGACGAAAGGCAGCCGAGGCGCTCGGCAGGAAGCCTGGTCAACAAGGTCGGTTGGCCAGTCGATGCGAGCTCGTCGACGATCACCCGAAGCTGCGAATCGGACTTTGCCGAACACAGCACCGCCTCGGGCATGCCGATGCGATCGAGTCGTCGGTCATCATGAACGTGCATGGGATCCTTCGGAGACGTGCAGGATGGCCTGGCCGGGCCGGTAGGGACGCTCGTCGAGGGTCAACGACTCGAGCTCAGGGTCAACGGCTTGCATCGCCGCACGAACCGTGTCGAGCAGCGCAGGGGTGACTCGATCGCGGTCGCCGATGGGTAGCTCGACCACTGCGGCGGCGTCTCGACGGCGACAGCGGACGATCTCGAAGCCCCCGGCACGCAGCACCGATTCGCCGGCCTCGACCGAACGGAGGCGGGCCTCGGTGACACGGGTACCGGTGTAGAGCCGACTCGCCAGGCATGGCGAGGACGGAAGATCGGCCTCGACGATCCCGAGGTGTCGGGCAACGGCGCGAATACCGGCCTTGCCGACACCGGCTTCGACGAACGGGTGTCGCACCCCAGCCTCGGCAGCGGCATCTAGGCCGGGCCGGTACTCGCCCAGATCGTCGGTATTGGCACCGCTCACGATTACGGCGTCGGCTCGTGCGATGTCGGCGTGGCGCAGCGGAGCGATCGCTGCGTACAGGTTGGTCTTGCAGAAGTAACAGCGGTCGGTCGGATTCGCGAGGTAGCGCTCGTCCTCGAACTCATTCGAACGAACGAGCTCGAGTGTCCAACCGTGGCGCTCGGCGTGCGTCACGACTCGGCCGGTGCCCTCCCCCGGTACCGCAGGGGTGACGGTGTGCGCGACGACGGTTGTCGATGGCGATCGGCGGTGAGCGATCGTCGCCAGCAGCAGCGAGTCGATACCCCCGCTGCAGGCGACGATGACCGGGCCGCAGTCAGCGAGGACGCGTTCGATCGCCGCACGTGTCGATTCGGGATTCATGCCTGCTGCTCTCGGACGGCCTGAAGGGCAGCCATAAGTACGTCGTTGGCCGACATGCCGAGGGCATCCGCCACCCGCACAACGTCGTCCCACTCGACGCTCCGATTCACCTCGGTTCCGTCGAAGTCAGCTCGTTTGATGGCGATCGGGTACCCCTCAACCTCGACCGACGTGAACGAACGCGGCAACGCATGCTTGGTCACGATCGTCTCGCGGAGGCCGATCGAACTGGTCTCAGCGAAGATGACGCGGCGCACCTCGTTGGCGACGCCGTCGTCGCACAACACGCCAAGCGTGAACGCAGGACGACCCTTTTTCATCACGATCGGCGTGATCCACGCATCGTCGGCACCGACGGCGAGCAACTGCTCGATGACCCGAGGCCAGATCCGAGGATCGAGATCGTCGACGTTGGCCTCGATCTGGGTGCGCGTCGTCCGCTCGCTCATCGGAGCCTCATCGTAGGGAGCGGCATCAATCACGACCACGTTGGGCGGTATTGACGCCTCGTGTCCGCTGCTGTGCGAACGTACGGGTGTGTCACCACGGACTCTTGTTCGCCTACCCGCCGACGCTCCGCTCGACGACATGCTGGAGGCCTTCCGCCGAGACGGCGGCCTCATCGTCGAAGGCATGTTCAACCGGGCCACGATCGACGCGCTGACAGCTGCCGCCGACCGGCGCGTGCCGGAGTTCCCGCCTGGTTCTGCCACGCAGGGAATGGGGGCGGCCGGTGCAGCATTCGTCGGTGCCAACACGGTGCGCTTCTCGTCGTTGCCGCTGCTCGACGACGCCTACTTCGACATGCTCGACAACGAGGTCTACGCCGCTATCGCCGACGCCGTCCTGCTCCCCCATTGCGGGTCGTACTGGGTCAACACCGGGCAGATCATGTACATCGGGCCCGGTGAGACGGCCCAAGTCCTGCACCGAGATGCCGACAACTGGTGGGAGTACGTGCACTCGGCCTGGCCCGACGCGGTCGACATCACGATCAGCGCCATGGTCGGCCTCGACGAGGTCACCGAGGAGCTTGGCGCAACGCGGGTCGTGCCCGGTAGCCACACCTGGAAAAACCTCGAGTATCGGGTCGAGCACGAGTCCGTTCCAGCCGAACTCGGCCCAGGCGATGCGCTCGTCTACTCGGGCTATGTCTTCCATGGTGGTGGCGCGAACCTCACCACTGATCGCTGGCGCAAGGCGATGCATCTAAGCTTCGTTGCCGGTTGGCTGACCCCTGAGGAGAGCTGCGCACTCGATTTCCCGCTCGGCGGCCTCGACCACCGCTCGCATCGGGTTCAGCGCCTTCTCGGTCACCGCAGCTACACCCCGATGCCCCATCCCGGTGGGGGTCTCTGGCTTCGGCACGTCAAGGCGATCGAGGACACCGCCTAGACGAACATCCAACGGGCGCTGCTGATCAGCCGCCGAGTCGTTCGCGCTGGGTCTTCAGGGTGTTGCCAGCCCCCCAGTCGTTCTCCTCGAGCGCCCGCATGATCCCGGCGAGATTGCGATCGCGGATGCGTTCGAGCTCGCGGATGCTGTGCGCGCCGGACTGCTCATCGGACTGGGACTCGAGCCGGTCGACGAGTTCGTCGGTGAGCTCGGGAACGTCCATCAATTTGGTCCACGGCCACGACAGCGTGGGACCGAACTGACGGATGAAGTGACCGAAGCCGCCCTCGCCGCCTGCGATGCGGTACGTCTCGAAAAGGCCCATCTGCGCCCACCGAAGACCGAAGCCGTACCGCATGACATCGTCGATCTCCTGGGTGGTGGCGACACCGTCGTTCACGAGCCAGAGCGCCTCGCGCCACACCGCCTCGAGAAGACGATCGCCGATGAAGGCGTCGATCTCGACTCGGACATGGATCGGCTTCATCGACACCCGGTCGTAGGTCGCCATCGCTGCGTCGATCGCGTCCTGCGAGGTGAGGTCGCCACCGACGACCTCGACGACCGGCACGAGGTACACCGGGTTGTACGGATGGCCCACAACCAACCGCTCCGGGTTGGTGATCGAGGGCTGGAGATCCGAGGGCTTGATGCCCGAGGTCGACGACGCAATAACGGTGTCGGACGGACAGGCCGCTGCAATCTGCTCGAGGATCGGCACCTTGATGGCCGGGTCCTCCGGAACACTTTCCTGGACGTGGATCGCACCCTCGACCGCCTCGGCGATCGAGCCGACGACCCTGACACTGCCTTCGGTGGGGGCAGGCAGGCCGAGATCGACCCAGGCCGCTCGGGCGTTGTCGAGGACCTCATCGACAATGCGGCCGGCTTCCGGGTTCGGGTCGGAGATCTTGACGTCGATGCCGTGCATCACGAAGCGAGCCGCCCAGGCCGCTCCGATAACGCCGGCGCCGACGATGGCGACGTGCTCACTCACTGTTTTCGCTCCTTCGTCGACGCGTGCCCGGTGACCGGGATCAGACGACCTTCTTGAGGTCGAGCATGTTGCGCACCTCGTCGGGACCCATGACGTTGAAGTTCATGCCTTCGAGGATCACCATGGCGCGCTCGACAAGTTGAGCGTTGGTGGCCTTCACACCCTTGGAGAGGTAGAGGTTGTCCTCGAGACCGACGCGAATGTTGGCGCCCACGAGCGCCGCAGCGGCGACGTACTCCAGCTGGCGGCGGCCGATCGAGAACGCCGACTTGTGCCAGTGCGACGGCACATTGTTGACCATCGCCATCAGGGTGTTCATGTCGTCCGGCGCACCCCACGGCACACCCATGCAGAGCTGGGCGTTCATGGTTTTGCCTTCGTACAGGCCGCGCTCCTCCTGGTTCTTGGCGTACCAGAGATGGCCTGTGTCGAAGCACTCGAGTTCGGGCTGTACCGGCAGGTCCTGAAACTGGCGGGCAATCTCGTCGAGCTGTGACGTCGAGTTCGTCATGATGTAATCGCCCTCGCCGAAGTTCATCGTGCCCATGTCGATCGTGGCGATCTCCGGCAGGCACTCACGAACGTGACGCATGCGCTCGGTGGCTCCGGCCATGTCGGTACCCTCCTCGCTCAGCGGCAGCGGGTTCTCGACACCGCCGAGGGTGAGGTCGGCACCCGTGCCACCCGTGAGGTTGAGTACGACGTCGGTATCCGACGAGCGGATGCGGTCGGTGAGTTCCTTGTAGAGGTCGGGGTCGCGGCTCTGGGCTCCCGTGTCGAGGTCGCGAACATGGCAGTGAACGACCGCAGCGCCAGCTTTGGCCGCCTCGATCGCCGAGTCGGCGATCTGCTCGGGCGTGACCGGGACGTGCGGCGACTTGTTGACGGTGTCGCCGCCGCCGGTGACGGCGCAGGTGATGAAGACGCTGGGCATGGTGGTTTCCCCGTTGGTTGATCGTTTTGCCGTTAGACGAGCCCGAGTTCACGGGCGGTTCGATGACGAGTGAGTACGCGGGTACGCGAGTAGACCTCGTCGTGGTCGATGTAGGTACCGTGCAACTCTCGCACACCGCCGGTTTCATCGATGGCGGTGCGCCCGTGCAAGGTGCGACGGTTGTCGAAGAGCACGAGATCGCCAGGCCGGAACGCGAAGCGCATCTGGAACTCGTCGGAGCCGGCGACCTGGCTGAATCGGCGCAGGGCCGCGTAGGCGCGGGGCTGGTCTGCGATCGGCATGTCGGGAAAACCGCGTACGGGATGAAAGGCGCGAATGGTGAGGGGCATGCCGGGGGCGCCGTGGTCAATCAGCGGGCCCGACCAGCGATGGTCGTGGTTCGGCGATCGGTTAAAAAAGATCCAGTTGAGGGTGCAGAGCGCCTCATAGTCGTCGGGGTGCTCGGCTTCGAGTCGGCGAACGACCGCGTGTCCGTCGGCCATGGTGCTGAGCCCGCCGGTGGTCGTGTTGACGAGGCAGTGCAGCATTTGGAAGCCGGGCGGTGTCTCACGCGTCGGGAGATCGGTGTGGGGTGGGAGCGGCAGCGGCGTATTGGCGGTTGAGGTGGGCTTGAGGTCGACGCTCACCGGCCAGGTGACACCGAAGTTGGTGTCGCGTAGTGCGCCGATGCGTTCGCCGAGTGCGACGAGCGAGGACTTTTCGGGCGGCAGGTTCTCGAGCCGGGCGAGCCCGTAGCGCACGGCGTCGTGCAGGAACGACAGCAGGATGCCGTCGTCGTGCAGCACCGCCGCACCGTTGTGGGTCGGTGGTGCCAGAAGTTCGGCGGTGGTCCACTCCTCGATTTCCGGCAGGAAGGCATCGGGCCGATGCTGTTGCTCTGCGACATGACGGAGCCAACCGCTGTGGTGCACCGAGGTGGAGCCGTCGGCCCACTCGGCGATGACATCACCGCCGGTCGAGACGGCCACGTTGCGCAAGATGTCGTCGGCGGGAAAATCAGCAGGGTCGAACTTCGACTCTCGACTGCGTTCCTCGATGGTGACATCGCCCATCTGGTTTTCGAAAAGCCAGAGTGCGTAGGCGTCGAGTTCAAGACCGTCGGCCCAGCGGAGACGGGCGACGGCCCCCACCAGCTCAGCGGAAGCCGGCGGCTGGTCGGGATAGACGTAGAAGTCGGGGGTGCGGCCCCCGAGTGTCCTACTGAGCGGGACGTCCTGCTGCATGGTATGGTCAGCGTATGGCGACCAGCCCGGCCGAGTCAACGACGTCCGCGATCGAGCGCTCGTTCCTCCTCCTTCAGCTCGTCGCCGCCGCCGACGAACCGCTCGGTGTGCGTGAACTCGGACGTCGCAGCGGGCTCCCCCGCTCCACGGTCTCGCGGCTCGCCGCCCAACTCGTCGAACTCGGCATGCTCAGCCGCAGCGGGGTCGGAGGCCTGGTGAGCGGGCCGGCCCTCGGCACCCTGATCCCCGGCGACGAAGCGCCACCGGCCGCGCTCGAGGATCGACTCCGACCGCTGCTCGTCGAGTGCGTTCAGCGGTTCGGTGAGAGCGCCGCACTCACCGTCGATACCCCCACCGGCGCGCTGTATCTCACCAACGTGCTTGGGCCATCGGCGATCCAGGCGCCCGACCCGACCGGCGAACGCCTCGACTTCCATCTGGTTGCCCCGGGCCTCGCATTGATGACGTCGTGGGACGACGAACGGCTCGACACCTACACCGCCGCTCCCCTGCCGGCCGCCACACCACTCACCATCACGGCCGCCGCAACCCTCCGAGACGTCGTCCGTATGAGCGCCGAACGCGGCTACGCCTGGGCCGACCAGGCGCTCGACCTCGAGGTCAACGGCATTGCGGTGCTGGTACCCGGAGCCGATCCCGTGGCATCGATCAGCCTCTACGGCCCGGCCTACCGACTGAATCCGAGCGACCGGCCCGGCTTGGGTGATGCCTTGCGCGATCTCGTGAGTGAGCAGGCTCCCGGCCTGCTCGGTGTCTGAGCGGATCGACCAATCAGGTCGTGCGGGCGCCGGGGTACTCGCCGGTCTCGGCGGCATCCGTTCGCCAGCGCTGCAGGAAGCCGTCGTAGTCGAGCAGACTGCCGATGTAGGTGAGGTTGCGGGCGGCCTTCGGCCCCCGGTTGCCTTCAGAGTTGTAGTAGCTGGGGGTGCAGTTGCCCGAGTAGTCGGGCATGCCGCCAACCGCCATGTAGAGCTCCATCAACCAACCCTCTTCAGCTTCCGGCGTGGCCTCGATCGTGTTGATGCCTGCCCCCTCGCAGTGCTCAATGACCCAGGCGACGTGACGGGCGGAGTTCTGCAGGAAGTGCACGAAATTGGTGCCGAACCCGGCCTGCACGATGCCGAGCATCAGCAGGTTCGGGAACTCCGCCGAGAGGATGCCGTGCAGCGAGTGCGCACCGTCGTGCCAGCGCTCGCTGAGCCGCACACCGTTGCGACCCGCCGGGTCGAAGCCGAGCCGGCGGTGTTGATCGGTGGTGACCTCGAAGCCGGAGGCAAAAACAAGGAGATCGAGTTCGTACTCCTCGCCGTCAACGACCGCACCGGTCGGCGTGATCCGCTCGATGCCCTGGCCGTCGGTGTCGACCAGGTGTACATGCGGAAGGTTGAAGGTCGGCAAGTACTCGTCGTGAAAGGTGATCCGTTTGCAGTGCTTGCCGTACCACGGCTTGAGCTTCTCGGCGGTCGCCGGGTCGTCGATGACCTCATCGACTCGCGCTCGGATCTCCTCCATGATTTCGAAGTCGATGATGTCGAGTTCCTCACGATGCTCGGGCGATGAGGCGTCCTGCGTGTTGACCCAGTTGACCTTGGTCCAGCCGTCCTTTACGAGATCGACATCGGGCTGCTCGCCGGTGACACAACGGGTGAAGTTCTCGACCCGTTCGGCGTGCCACCCCGGCTGGAGACTCTGGAACCATTCGACGTCGGTCGGCCCGTTGTCGCGCACACCGATCGCCGCCGGCGTGCGCTGGAAGACGTAGAGTTCTTCGGCGTACTTGGCCAGCTGAGGCACGGCCTGCACGGCAGTGGCCCCGGTCCCGACGATGCCGACCTTCTTGCCGCGCAGCTTGTCCATTGGTTCGGTGGCAGAGCCGCCGGTGTAGCGGTAATCCCATCGGCTCGTGTGGAAGGCGTGGCCTTCAAAGGTGTCGATGCCCGGGATGCCGGGAAGCTTGGCCTTGTGGAGGATGCCGCCCGCGGTGACGAAGTACTTGCAGCGGATCTCGTCGCCACGGCTGGTGGTCACGAGCCAGCGGCCCTCGTCGTCGTGCCAGACCGCGTCGGCGATCTCGGTCTGGAAGAGGGCGTGGGGGTACAGCTCGAAACGACGCCCGATCAGCTGGCAGTACTCGAAGATCTCGGTGGCACTCGAGTACCGCTTGGTGGGCATGAAGCCGGTCTCTTCGAGCAGCGGCAGGTAGGTGTACGACTCGACGTCGCACTGGCAACCCGGGTAGCGGTTCCAGTACCAGGTGCCACCGAAGTCGCCGCCCTTCTCGATCATGCGGAAGTCGTGCATGCCGAGTCGCTTCAGCTCGACAGCAGTCATCATCCCGGCGAAGCCACCCCCGACAATCACCGCCGTGGTCTCCTCGACGAGCGGGTCTCGAGTGAAACCCGGCTCGACGTAGGGGTCCGTGTCGAAGTCGGCGAACGTGCCGGCGAGCTCGCTGTACTGGTCGTTCCCGTCGACTCGGAGGCGCTTGGTCCGCTCTGCGGCGTAACGGGCCTGAGCGGCGTCGAGGGCGGTCTTGTCAACGTCAGCCATGACCTGATGATCCGTCAGATTCCGGCCGACCGCCAATCCCTACAGCAGGTCGGCGAGGTGGAGCTGGTCGACGGCCCGGACAAACCGGGTGTTCATATTGTCGACGAGTGCGTACTGGCGCTCATCGGAGAAGTCCATGCCCCGGCTGGCCACGATCGGATAGACGAGGCAGAACAGCGCAGCGTCGCGATAGCGATCCCACAGGTTGGTGGTGTCGGCCTCGGGAACACCCGCCGCGATGAGGCCGTCGAGCCAGCGATTGAACAGCGCCGTTTCGTGTGTGGCGGCCAGATCAGGCGCGAGCGATTGGGTCACGAAGTAGGCGAGGTCGTAGCTCGCCGACCCCCGCCCAGTGAGCTGGAAGTCGAGCAGGACGACATTGCCCTCATCGTCGAAGAGGATGTTGTCGGCGCGATAGTCGCCGTGGGTGATCGTGTTCGGCGCGCCGGAGAGGCGCTCGAGGGCCGACGGCATCCAGTCGACCCACCCCGGCCCGACTGCGGCGATCACGGGATCGACGTCCATGGCGTTGTTGACCTTCTCCCAGCCCTCGGCGAAGACCATCGGCAGCACGGCCGGGTAGACGGGATCACTGAGACACACGACGTCGCCCCGGTCGACCGGAGCGTCGGCCTTGCGCCAGAACGTCGCATGCCAGGCGGCGAGCTCGTCGACGGCGCGTCGGGCGTCGTCGATGTTCATGCCCTCGTTCTGGTCGACCATGCGCATCGAGCCCATGTCCTCCATGACCTGCACGAACTGGCTGGTTTCGAGGTCGACCGCCCCGTGGTAGCCGGCCGGCACGCGGATCGGGCTCTGGCCGGCGAGGTTCTCGAAGAACCGGACCTCGCGGATGTACATACGCAACACCGTGGAGGTGAACACCGCCTCCTCGGCGAGCGCTGGCAGCTTCACGACGACGGAATCGAGATCGCCACCTTCGAGGGTCGACCGGTAGACGGCCGACGAGACACCGACGCCCTCCCCGATCTGCTCATGACTCACACCGGTGATCGGCTGCCCCAGCGCGGCAGCCATCCAGCTCGCGTCGATGTCGGCAATCGACGACGGGATCGTCGGTTCACCCATGATTGGCCCCTCTCACGGTCGCGCTCGCAACCGGCAGGAAGTGTGACACACGACACAGGCCTATCGATAAATCGCCGAACGGCGGCCCGACCCCCGGACGGCTCACTCCTGACGGAGCAGGTGGATCAGCGTGCTGGTATCCCAGCGGCCGAGCCCGAGGCCCTGGAGCTGCTCGTAATAGCCGTCGACGATCTCGGTCACCGGTAGGGCCGACCCGTTCGCGGCGGCTTCCTGGAAGCAAATCCGCAAGTCCTTGCGCATCCAGTCGAGCGCGAAGCCATAGTCGAAGACACCGTCAGCCATCGTCTGGGCCCGATTCTCCATTTGCCACGAACCGGCTGCGCCCTTCGAGATCGTGTCGACGACACCGCCGACATCGAGCCCCGCCCGCTGGGCGAAGTTGATGCCCTCGGAGAGGCCCTGCACGAGACCGGCAATACAGATTTGATTCACCATCTTCGTGAGCTGACCGGAACCAGGGCCACCAAGGAGGTTGCAGGCACGGCTGTAGGCGTCGATCACCGGGGCAACCCGATCGAAATCAGCCTGGTCGCCGCCGCACATCACCGTGAGCACCCCGTTCTCGGCGCCGGCCTGTCCGCCTGAGATCGGCGCATCGACGAAACCGACACCCTGAGCGGCGGCCGCCGCGTGGACCTCACGGGCGATGACCGCCGACGCAGTCGTGTGGTCGACAAGCACCGTGCCCTCCCCCATCGTCTCGAGGACGCCGTCGGCACCCGTGGTCACGGCGAGCACGTCGGGATCGTCACCGACACACAGAAAGACGTACTCGGCTCCCTCGGCCGCAGCAGCCGGCGTCGTCGCCATCGCCCCACCGTGCTCCGCAACCCATCGCTCGGCTTTCGCCGTCGTTCGGTTGTACACGGTGACGCGGTGACCAGCAGCCACGAGATGTCCGGCCATGGGGTACCCCATGACACCGAGTCCGAGAAATGCGCAGATGGCCATGCCATGACTCTGTCACGCGGTGGGAGGAACCGCCGTGTCCTCCTATCGGCATCGAATGAGAGTGATCTACCTCCGGCCTCGGGCTACCGTTCCCGCTGTGGGAGAGCCCGTTCGACTGACCGTCTGGTCTGACTTCCTCTGACCCTGGTGCTACGTCGGCGCAGTTCGCGTCGAGCAGCTCCGCAAGCGATTCGGTGACCGCATCGATATCGAGTGGAAGTCGTTTCTGCTTCGCCCCGACAACGACGGCGGCGACCCGGCGAAACACGAGAAATTCGTCGAGTACACGAAAAGTTGGCTGCGTCCGGCGTCGGCCGAGCCCAGTCTGACCTTCTCCGTGTGGGCCACCGACCACGCCCAGCCATCGGGCTCGATGCCTGCCCAGATCGCCCAGAAGGCGATGGAGGCCTTTGCTCCTGCGGCGGCCGATGCGTACCACCGCCGGCTGATGGACGCGTACTTCGCAGAGAACCGCACGATCTCCGACGCCGAGGTACTCGCCGACCTGGCCGCCGACGTCGGGGTCGATGCGGGCGGCTTCATCCGCCACCTCGTCGAGAACGAACGGGTCTACGCCGCATCGGTGATCGACGAGCACAATGCGGCGATTGAGCAGGGCGTCACCGCTGTGCCGACGATCGTGCTCGACGATGTCCTGCCGGTGCAGGGCGCGCAGGATCTCGAGAGCTACGAGCGCTGGATCGAACGTTTGTTGGAGCGACGCGGCGGATGAGACGCCGCCGCCTGGGTTCACGCAGTTCGTGACCGCAGGCGCTCAGCCACGACGGGATCGGGCGATGGCGACCGGTCGCACCGAGGCGGCGCCGGCGGCGAGCAGCAGGTCGGCGACGTGGTCGAGGGTCGTGCCGCTCAGCACGACATCATCGACGAGGACGACATGGCGGCCCCCGACGTCTTCGACGACCTCGTAGTCCGCAGCGAGAACCGTCGTCGGGCGTTCCATCGGATCAAGATCTCGCAGCCGCACCGTCACTCGATGCCGAACGACCGCATCGACCGAAACGGACCCCGTCGCTGTCGCGATCGCTCGGGCAACCGCCGTCACGAGCAGATTGGGTCGATCGGGGCTGAAGGGGATGCCGACGACGATCGCATCGGGGTCGACCATGAGTCCGCCGCCCGCCACCCAGGCATGGATCTCGTCGACGATGCGGGCACGTGCCGCGCTGTCGTCGCGGTCCTTCGCCGCCTCAACGAGGCGACCGAGCGATGTCCGCTCGTGGCGATCGGTGTGCCAGATCGTGCCGAGCACGTCGATGTGTCGCGACTTGGTCATCTCGCACTGCAAACTTTGGCTAGCGAAAATGCGCTACCGAGGTTGCATTCCCCTTCAGTGCTAACTATTGTACGCAAATCGGCACGCAAGAGCGTGCACCAACCGCTCACAGGAGATCCCCCATGACTGCTGTCCTCGATCAGGTCAAGAACGTCGCCTACACCGGCGTCGGCGTCAACCTTGTCGTCACCGACGCCATCATCGGCCGTGAGGTTCCGGCTCCCAAGGCCGTCACCGAGCACGCCGCCACCGCCCGCGCCAAGGGCACTGAGGCCCTCACCGACCTTCGTGGCCGCACCGAACCTCTGGCCGCCAAGGTCGTCGAGCGCCTGCCGGAGCAGGTCGCCGGTGCCGTCGAGACCGGCCGCAAGGCCGCCTGGGGCTTCCTCGGCATCGATGCACCGAAGGCCGCCGCCCCGAAGGCCGCCGCCCCGAAGGCCACCAAGAAGGCAGCCAAGAAGGCCTGACATCTCGCAACGGCCACTCCGCCGTTCCCTGGGTCCCCCTCGTCGCAGCCGGACTGCCATCATGGCGGTCCGGCTGCGATGCTTTTCGCCCACCATCCCTCCCCTACTGTTGGAGTCCCCGTGCCACCCGATCCTCGACACGCCGTCGCCGACCTCGGTGAGTACATCCGTGAACAGCGCCGCCAGGCCGAACTCTCCGTTCGGAAACTCGCCGACCTCGCCGGCGTCTCAAATCCGTACCTCAGCCAGATCGAACGAGGCCTGAAGCGGCCAAGTGCAGAGATCCTGCAGCAGATCGCGCGAGCGCTTGAGGTCTCGGCGGAATCCCTCTACGTCCGCGCCGGCATCCTCGACGAGGAACCCGAGGCCGATCTGGTCGCCGCCATCCGGGCCCAAGACGACCTGACCCACGACCAGAAGCAGGTTCTGATCCAGGTCTACGAGAGCTTCCTCGCCCAGAACGAGATGTAACAACGGGTGGCACCGGTAACGTGCCGCGATGCCCGGGACTGACGTCGACACCGAGGAGGCCATCAACGGTCGTGGTCTGATCGGTGCCGCGGTCGCCGTCTCGGCGTGGGGCGTGTCGAGCGTCATCGCGAAAGAGGTCGACATGGAGGGCCTCGCCGTGGCGGCCTACCGGTTCGGTACGTACGGACTCGTCGTCGCAGCCCTCATGGCCGCTCGTCGCCATCGCATTGGCTGGAACGTGATGCGGGCCTCGATGGCCGGGGGCATCGCGCTCGGCTTCGATGTCGCACTGTTTTTCTCGGCGGTGAAGCTGACCACCATCGCCAACGCAACCGTGATCGGCGCGCTGCAACCGATCGTCGTCGCCATCGCGGCCAACCGGGTCTTCGGGGAGATCATCCGCCCACGCGACATGGCGCTCGGACTAGTCGCCATCGCCGGCGTCGTGATCGTCGTACTCAGCGCCGCCTCCGACGCACCGACCGACTGGCGCGGCGACCTCCTCGCCGTCGGGGCACTGTTCGCCTGGTCGGCCTACTTCGTCTTCGCCAAGCGAGCGAAAGATGTCATCAGCACCAACGATTACACCGTCGGTGCCGCGCTCTGGGTGGCGATCATCAACGCCCCGCTCGCCTTGCTCTTCGGGCAGAGCCTCGCCTGGCCCACGCTCGAGAGCTGGGGCTGGCTACTGCTGATGGCGTTCGGTGCCGGTGTGCTGGGCCATGCGGTCATGAACTGGTCGCTCCAACAGATCCCGCTGTGGCTCGGGAGTACCTTCACCCTGCTCGTTCCGGTCATCTCGACTGCGGTGGCGTGGGCGTTCCTCGACGAGCCGGTCACCGGGGTGCAGGTCAGCGCAATCGTCCTCGTGCTCGTCGCCCTCACCGGTGTGATCACGGGCCAGGCGGGTATCGGGTCGCGGCCCCGTCCGCTACGACGCTGAGTTTTCGAGCACGCCGAGGTCCTCGGTGACGAGCTCGTTGAGTTCGTCCGCATCGAGACCGCCGAAGATGGCTGGCAGCGGAACCGCCTCGCTCACCAGTTCGGCCACGACCACAATCCGCTTTCGCGACGTGAACTCGGGATGGCAGGCCGTGAGCGTGAGCCGCGCGTCGCCGAAATCCGAGACAACCCAGGTGTCGGTCGGATCGACGATGATGTGCCCGGCGGCGACCTTGGCGGGATCGACGGCGTCAAGCCGGTCACCGAACGCCGCCTGCGGGCTCACGACCTCGAAGGAGAAGATGCCGTCGGCCGAGTGCACCATGATCGTGTCTCCCGGCGCAAGCTCGTCAACCCGTTTGAACGGCGCACCGTAGGTCGAGCGGTGACCTGCGATGGCGCTGTTGCCGGAGAAACCAGGTCGTGGCGTACCGCGGTAATGGCCGGGGCCGACCTGGAGCGACTCCCGGTCGACATCTCGCATCACGAACTTGTCGAGTTCGATCGCTGGGATCTCCAGTCGGGCGAGGGCATCGCCGTCCTCCGGAAAGCGAGCGCGAGCCAGTTCGGCAGAGATACCGCCAGGCAGGTCGGGTTCGACATCCACCACCACCTCGTCCGCTACGGACGGTGCACTGGAGGTGGTCGTCGAACCCTCAACGAACTCGAACGCGGTCCGGAGCTCCTGTTGCACCGCCGCTTCCTTGCGGCCGGTACCCCAGAGCTCCCAGGCGGCGAAGGCGAGCACGCCGAGTGCCCCGAGAGCACAGAGCACCCCGAGGCGGTTTGCGGTTCGGGCCGCCAGACGGCGCCGACGGCCCGAACCGCTCGCGCTCACACTCGCTGCAGCTTGCGGCCACCCATGGTGAAGACGGCTGCGGCGCCGAACAACACGAAGGCGAGCAGCAGGTAGGCCTGGGTGTTGCCACCAGTGTTGGGCAAGTCGCCGCCGCCGTCGACGGTGATGACGCCAGTCGCGCTCTCGGTCTGGGCGGCGTTGCCGGCCACGATCAACAGTCCGCCCGCAGGCACGTCGTAGGTGACGGTGTGCTCCCAGTCGCCAGCGGTGTACGGGGTCAGGTTGGTGAGATCACACGAGTCCTCGGCGAGCTGGGCCGGATCGGCGTTGGCGCCCGGGCAGGGCAGCAGGAACCCGTCGTCGGTGAAGCCCGTACCGGTCACCGTGATCTCCTGCTCACCGGCTCCCGACACCGGATTCGGGTCGATCTCGACGGTCTGGGCCGACGCCGGCGCAGCGACGGCGATGGTCAAGGCAAAAGCGGCCGTGATGGCCAACAGCAGACGCTTCATTGGAATGAGTCCCCCTCTCGGCGCCGCAGCGCCGGTTACGTAGGTGCGAATCTGACGCACCGTCAGGGATTCTGGCACAGGTGTCCTGGCCCGTCGAACACTGCCGGGTACCGGTCGACCTCGATGGTGCCCGGGGTGGGACTCGAACCCACACACCCCCGAAGGGATCGGGGGGTTTAAGCCCCCTGCGTCTACCGATTCCGCCACCCGGGCCCGTCGGAACGATAGCCCCGGCAACGAGATCCTGACCGGCCAGGAGCCGATCGGGTTGTGCCTCCCCCGAGGAGCCACCTGGCATCTCCGGGCCCGAAGGTGGCGGGCTGCCGGCGTCGTTCGACCTCAGGCACTTCGGCGTGTCTCGACCACGCCGTCGTCGACGGGCGAGAGTTCGCCCGAATCATCGACCGCAAGCCACAACGCCGCTCGGGCCCGATCGGCCTTGGCCCCCGCCAGCCCATTGGCCGCAACCACACCTTCGATCATGTCGGCGACGACCGCCGACCACGGGCGCCCTTTCAGCTGGACGGCAACCGTGGGCACACCCCCACGGAACCGGAGCGTGCGGTGTACACCCTCCAACCCCGGCGGCGACCGGAACCCGGGCACCACAAGGGAGCGCAGACGAGCCGCTTGCCCGAGCGAACGGGCCGCGGCAGCAAATCGAAGACTCGTCGCTTCCACCGATCGCCACTCTGCCAGTGGGGTGTGACAGACCACCCGCTGCGGACGACTCTCCCGACTCCTCGCCGCTGTCACGGCGGTGTGCGACGCTCTGGGGGTGGAAGCAAAGCAGGAGCTCAACCCGGCCCAGCAGGAGGTGTTGGCCGAACTCGGCGCACCCAAGGAGCAGCGTCCGCGTTTCGACGCCATGTTGCGACACGAGCTCCAACGGGCCCTCGAGGACGGTCTCGAACCGATGCTGCCAATGCTCGATCTTCGCGAGGGCGAAAGGCCGGGCGATTCAATGTTCGTCTCCAAATACGCCCTCGGTCAGGTGCTGGGGTGTGAACGCAAGTTCGTCGTCGAGCAGGCCGAACCCTTCGAATGGAAGGTCCCGATCGCTCGCGGCACGATCGCGCACAAGGCGATCGAACTGTCGGTGCACTGGCGTCGAGAACTCGACCCGATGACCCTTGTCGACGAGGCGATGGCCCGCCGCGGTGAGGGCATCGACCCGCTGGCCGACTGGCTTCAGACCATCTCCGAGACCGAACGAGCGGAACTTCGGGGAACGACCAATGACCTGGTCCTGAAGTTCCTGGAGTGCTTTCCCCCGCTCAAGCCGGCCTGGTACCCGAGCACTGAGACCTCGCTGCGCGTCGAGATCCACGACCGGTTCGTGCTGAGCGGACGCTGCGACCTGTCGATCGGCGTGGCCGACGGCGATCGAGCCGGCAAGGTGCTCGTCGATCTCAAGACCGGCAGCACCTCTCTGCACCATCGCGACGACCTGCGCTTCTATGCCCTGCTCGATGCGATCCGCATCGGCACGCCGCCACGGCGACTGGCCACGTACTACCTCGACCAGGGCCGCTTCCAGGTCGAGGACGTCACCGAAGACCTGCTCTTCTCGACCGTTGCTCGGGTCGTCGACGGGGTCGAACGGATGCTGATGCTCTCATCCGGACAGCGCGACGCCACCACGGCCACCGGACCGGCCTGCCGCTGGTGTCCCGTCCGTCACGACTGTGACGACGGCAAGCGTCATCTCGCCAACGACGAGGACACCACGCTCGGCGCCGGCTGGTGATCAGTCCCGACGGGGCGGGGCGGGCATGGTCGGCTGGATCTCCCCGCCATAGGCCTCGGTGATCTCGCCGGCGTCGGCGTCAAGCCCTTCGAGTCGACCGCCGACCGCAAGAAAGCCAGCGATCATGAGGAACGCTCCCCCGGCCAGCCCGTACGCAAAACGCGGATCGGTGCGATCGATCAGTTGGCCGAGGATCAACTGGCCGATCGGATTCGAGGCCGTCAGCATCGACAGGTAGACCGCCAGGATCTTGGCTCGGGCCGACTCATCGACCTGGAGTTGGATCGCGGTGTTGAGCGTGCTCGCCGACGTGAGGTGAGCGGCCCCCATCATGAAGGCACCGGCGAGCGCAACGGCGAAGACCGGTGCCACGGCGATCACGAGCGCGCCCACGGCGTAGAGCATCAGTGCCGTCTGTTGAAGCTGAGATCGGCGGAACCGCTGGGCAGCGCCGGCAATGATCGGCGACATCGACACAGCACCGAGTCCGACGAACGAAAGGAGCAAGCCGAACCCTCGCTCGCCCTGGCCGAAGACATCCTCGGCGACGGTGACGGAGAGCGTCTGGAGTGACAGCCCGAAGAACCCGATCATCGAGACGGTGAGAATGGCGGTTCGGATGCCTTCGCTGCGAAACGCGTCACGGGCTGCGCCCGCGAACTCGCGGAGCGGCCGCATCCGACCTTCGGGGCGCTGGTGCACGATGTCGAGACGCATGAGCGCAAGCCCGGTGAGCACGGCGCTGTAGCTGATCGCATTGACGAAGAACGCCCAGCCGGGGCCGAACCACGCGATCGCGGCACCACCCAACGCGGGGCCGATCATGCGGGATGCATTGAACTGCGCCGAGTTGAGGGTGATCCCAGCGAGCAACTGCTCACGAGGGACGATCTCACTGACGATCGCCTGCCAGGCGGGAAGGTTGAGGCCGGCAGTCATGCCGACCAGCGCCGAGACGGCCACGTACACCCCTGGCGAACGCACACCACTGAACCACAGCGTCATCAAGCCGAGTGCGACGAAGGCCTGGAGCGTCTGCGTCACCAGGAGCACCTTGCGACGGGGATACCGATCAGCGATCGCCCCGCCGTAGGGCCCCATCAAGGCCATCGGGAGGATCTGGGCGAAACCGGCGAAACCGACCCAGCCGGCACTGTCGGTGAGGTCGAAGACGACAAGCGGGATGGCGAGCGTCTGGAACCACCGGCCGATGTTCGACGTCAAGCCCCCGAACCAGAACAGCCGGTAGTTCCGAAGCCGGAAGACCGAGAAGCTCTCGCGGAGCCCTTCCGAGGCGGTCACGAGATCGAGCCGATCAGCACCGGGAACCAGTCGGAGCGCAGTCGGTCACCGTCGACCATCCCGTGGTCGGGAAACGGCGGTGAGGTGCGACCAGGGCGCGAGACATAGCGGGC
>Ga0255751_10000550_pt1 | contig 34755 bp, 21 predicted proteins | sample 071ome_20_FD_179951 | JGI IMG/M metagenome (GOLD analysis project Ga0255751, IMG submission 179951) | Coastal salt marsh microbial communities from the Groves Creek Marsh, Skidaway Island, Georgia - 071412BT metaG (version 2) | ecosystem: Environmental > Aquatic > Marine > Intertidal zone >... | reverse complement strand
CGTAAGAAGTACAAGCGATTGATGAAGGAAGCAAATGACCCTGATGAAAAACTTGGGTACGACATGCTGCAAATGGCGGTCAAGGTCAGCGTGAATGCGATTTACGGCATGTGTGGTATGTCCATGCTCAAAGGCGGGTGGGTGTCCAAGGCTATTGCTGAGTCCACAACGTACCTTGGGCGCAAGTCCATCTCCATGCTCGTTGAGGAAAGCGAAGAGCAGGGCTTCCGTGGCCTTGCGGGACACACGGATTCGTGCTACATTCAGGTTCCCTTTGACAAGGCTGAATGGTTGTCTGAACATCTCACGAATGTCGCACAGGAAGACTTGGGGTTGGAATACCTTGACGTTGAATTGGAAGCATACTTCCCCTATTGGTTCACAGGCGAAGTGAAGAACATGAACTTCGGTGTGAAGTCATGGCCTCCGAGTGAGGAAGGCAAGATGAAGATTACAGGATTCGCACCGAAGCGTTCCGATACTCCCAAGTTTGCGAAGGGACTGATTAGCGACATGTTTCAGATGATTGCCACGGGCGCAGATGAAGCCGATGTGTACGCAGCCGTGCGACCTCACATCAAGGAAACCTATGCGGGAGGCCTCGACGTTAGCGACGTTGCTTCCTCGGGACGTATCAAGAAGGCCCTAAAGGACTACGACAAGGGTAGCGTACCGAACCCTGCGCGAGCGGGTATCTATGCCAATGAGCATCACGGTACGAAGTTCCTCAAGGGCGACAACGTACGATGGGTGTACGTTGACGGTGTGCCGCAAGGTGCGCCCTACACTCCTGTCATGGCTTGTGAGAACGAGCGTGGCGAATCGCTTGACTTGAAGGGGTACGACATAGCGTGGAGTACTACCGTTCAGAAGTGGATTGCTGAAAAGATTGGAGGCGTTTATACTGTGCTTGGTTGGGACTTGAATGCTCTCACGGCGCAGCGTGTACCTGTGAAGATGTGGTGATAAAATGAAACAACAAATTGAGATGAAGAGCAACAACGAACAAATGGCAAACACCATGTCGAAGAGCGGTTTTACATTTTACACCGCCTTGCATGAACTGCTTGACAACGCTATCGTTAGCGCAAAGAAAATCAGCGTTGAATTGTATGTTGAAAACGATGGCATGCGAGCCATTCACAACGTCACGGTGACCGACGACGGTAGCGGCATCAGCATGGGTGAACTCGCTGAAGCCTTCGCAGTTGGCGCACGTACGAACCAAGGCATCAATGAACACGGTGTGGGAATGAAAAGTGCAATTGCCTACTTTGGTAACATGAACATTGCAGCCGGGTTGGATTACATCTTGACCTACGATGGCATTGATTGCTTCGCAGTTGAAGGCTATGAGGGAAACACCCTTCACATTGATACGGGTATTACTCCGCCTTGGAGCCATACCGGTACTGAGATTTCAATGAACGTGATGCTGAATGTGTTCGCAGCGCAACGAATTACTACACTCAAAGAATCCTTTGGTGTTAGGTATGGCAACTTCCTGAGTGGTGGGGGTAGCATCACAATTCAGGAGTTCGATATTCACACAGGGCAGCCCCTTCTGAATGCGAAGAACCAACCTGAGATTATTCATGTGCTTCCAATTCATCCTCCCTACTTCCACCCCACGACGGGTACGAACGTACACCTGCTGAAGAAGGAGATTGTGACACAGAATGTCGTTGCTGATTTCATCATCGGTATGAGTGCAGAAAACGAAGAAGGGCCGTGGAAGGCTTTGTCCTACGGTGGTGGTATTGACATTGTGCAGAACGACCGCGTGGTAGTGCATCGCTCATACGAACCCCTGACCGAGTGGAGGCCCAAGAACCACACTTCACTCAACCGTCTAATTGGACAACTCATTGTGAAGGAAGGTCACATCCCCACGACTCCAAAGAAAGACAATGTGCAGCAAACCGATGAATGGCTCGCCATCAAGAAGGGCATTGCTGCCGCCATTCTCGACCACAAAATCACGGCATTCTTCAATCCGCCTGATGATAACGATGAGTACGACAACCTTAGCGAGTCATTGATTCGTGACGGTTTGGCCGCGTACTTGTCAGACGTGAAGTTGCCCACGGGAGAATCCGTTTGGTCTGATGTGAAGACGGAAGAATCCACGGACACAAACCTAAGCATGGACGTGACGGCCATGAACGGAAGCGACCTGTATGTGTTTGAAGTGAAGAAAGGGAACTTCAACGCACAAGATATGAACCAACTCATCGGCTACATGGTAACTGTTGGGTCGAAGCGTGGTGTGGTGTTTGCCAAGACCGTTCTCGCAAACGCGAAGAAGCAGTTCGATGAACATTGGAAGCCGTTGTTGGGCGATGATTTCGTCGTCACATACGCAGACAATTCCGCACCCATATACAAAATCGTGATGGGTACGTATGTGAAGGTAGGTGAATGAAATGAAGTGGAAGATTTGGGAACGAGTGATGAACACACCTGAGCGTGAGCCGATGGTACGCTACTGTCAATGCGGTGGCCGTAAGACCCGTCAGACGACGCTTGACGAGTTCTTCGACATGACGCCTGAGAGTCAGCAGCGACTCTTTCCCGTACCCGTGAGGTCTTACCGTGTCTGAGATTGAAAACGCCGTGTGCGAGAAGATTCAGCAGCGGGCTGAAGTCGGTAAAGCCAAGTACGGGGTCACGATGGAGAGGGATGACCTTGACCTATTCGCGTGGCTTCAGCACTTGCAAGAGGAACTGATGGACGCAGCCGTGTACGTCGAGCGTCTGATGAGGGAGGTGAAAGACCGATGAGGTGGAATCCCACGGGTGATGATAGTCGCCAAAGCATTGACGAGTACGAGGCCGAGACAGGCCACACCGAAGAGGCTGAGTGGTACAGGCGTAGCAAGTACGCTTGGAACCCCAACGACCAAGACGGCACGATTCTGCGTGTGTCCAAGTCAAGCCTCGGTGACTTCGGGTGGTGTCCACAACAGTACTACATCAAGCGATTCTTGCGCATCCCTGATGAGCAAACCGATGCAATGACTCGCGGCAGTAACGTCCACGATTTCGTTGAGTTCTTTTGGTCTGATTTTAATTCCGAAGAGGAAGTCATGACCTTATATAAAGCAGGGAAAACCGACGCCGCCCGCGATTTGTTTTACTCTCAAAGTACTCCTAACCCACCTGAGCCGTACGAGTTTGGTGAGCCTGAGCAGATTCAGCAATGGCTTGAGTGGCAGTATCAACGACTCATCCACGGTGGTACGAAGCATTGGCGACCCGTCGCCGTGGAAGCACATGTACACGCTAACAGGTACGTCGAGGTTGACGGGGAGCGCATTCCCATTCACCTGTCCGGTTTCATTGACTCCATCTTCAACACAGGTCATGGAACGTACGCACTCATGGAGTTGAAGACAGGCAAGTGGAAGGAACGCAACGGCATGCCCAAGATGCGTAAAGAGATGGCGTTTTATCAGATGTTTTTGAACAACAGTCCCCACGGTGAGTACCTACCGATTTCACATTGGGGGTGGGAGTTTCCCGGCGGTGCTGAGAACGGTGAGCGCAACGCCATTGTGTACGAGGGTGCGCTGAGCCGTACGCTGACGAGCGTGGAGAACGCACTCACGAAGTTGGTAGCAGCGCACGTTAGCATGGAGTTCCCGCCTGACCCTTGGCTTGGTAAGCCGAAGGCAGACGTACCCCTTGAAGAGCAAACGCTCAAGTGCAATTGGTGTTCCTACAAGGAGCATTGTGATTTTTGGTCGGTGACCGATAGATTCCTTGACACATTGGAGGAAGAATGAATGAAAGATGACGTTGAATACATTGAGAGCAGGCTGCAAGCGGAGGTGCCTCCGCCTCATCAGGTGCAGGTACGCATGAGCGCACCAAGGGGGCTGCTACCGGGCAGGAACATGTTTGTTCGCTCGGTGCTGAAGCAGTACACTCTTGACTTCTATGACGAGGACAATGAAGGGCTTGGGTACTACTACATCGTACAGTACACCCTCACCCCAAATGTGTTTGAGAAGCACGACGTACTCGTTGTGTTGAACACACTCATTTCAGACCTTGAGGCCTTGACGAACAAGTGGTGATGATGTGGCTTTTATCCCCATTGACTTTCCCCGCGAAGTGCTTGAATTGCCAAGCGGAGGGGAGCGTGGGTGGAGGCGCATTGTACGTACCCCTGAAGAGTTGGAGTCGTATTGGCGTGGTAAGAGTGGCTCAGGTAACGTGTACATGACCGCTTACGGTTACAACAAAACCGCACCGCCGAAGCATCACCGTGTTGACTACAACACTCCGCGCATTCATCACTTCGTCATGGACTTTGATTGCAAGGACTTCAAGGCTAAAGGCGTGGACGTTTCCTTCGACAAGCCGCACGATGAGGTACGCAGGCTACACAAGCACCTGATGAAGAGCAACACCATGCACTTCGTGTGGTTTAGTGGCGGTGGTTTCCACGTATGGATTCCCCTTGACCGTACGCTTGAACCCACAACAGGTGGCGAGTTGTCTCAAATCAAGTACACAGGCCGCCTGCTCATCAACGAATGGGAACGGGACATTGGTGTGCTTCGCTGCAACGACCCTACCGTAGCGTTTGACACAAGCGGTATGATTCGCATACCCAACTCGTACAACGCTCGTCGTGACTGTTGGGGTGTACCGCTGACAAGCGAACTGATTGAATCAGCCTCATACGACGACCTGATGAACTTGGGTATGGAGGCCCACTCAGGCTACGTGCAACTTGGTGAGGTACCACTTCAGTTTGAAGTGAAAGAATCCATGCTCACGCAAATGATGAACCTTGAACCCGTTGACCTACCCACCACAACACTCTCGGACATTCACGTACTGCCGTGTCTTGCACAAGCAGCAATGGGCGAAGGCAACCCTACGCATCGTGAGCGTTACCACTTTGCGACCTATCTTGCAGATAGGCTGCGCATGTTCTTCCCGCATTGGCGAATTGATGAACGGGAAAAGGAAGAACACATTCGCACCATCTGTTCGTTCATCGCTCAACAGGGATGGGTGGACTACGACACATCACGCACAGAAGAACAGGTGCGAAGTATCGTAGCCACCGGCTACTCAAGTGCCACCTGTGCCACGCTTTATCAGGAAGGGTACTGCGTGGGCAAGTGCATGTACTATGATGGAACAGGAGGAATCTGAATGCCTGTAATGTGGTGCGAAGTCTGTAAAACAAAAGGCAATCGAAAGAGCCGCCGAGTAGCAACAGGCCAAGCATTCATCTGCGCGAAGTGTCGCTTTGGCCCGCCTCCGAATGAATGGCAATGTACGGCTCTCAGTAGGACTAAGAAGCGATGCGGAGCGTGGGCACAGAAGCAACATTCCACCTGTGCCACCCACAACACGGGGGGACGCTGATGCCGAAGCCTGAACTCATCATTGACTCAAACGAACGTGGCCTCCTGTGTGAGTCCGTCGAGCGGAAAGCGGAGAAGGCAGGGCTTGTCGTTATCCGCCAATCGCTCGTTGTAGGTGACTACCAACTCGGCGGTGCATTGGTCGAGGCCAAGAGCATCAACGACCTGTTCCTGTCCTCGCATAGCGGCCACCTGTGGCGACAACTCGACAACATGGACGCCAACTTTGAGCGGTTCTTCCTCGTCGTCCACGGCTCAATTCAGAAGTACCTCGCGCAAGCCAAGGCTTCGGGCAAGAAGGTGTCCTACTCGCGGGTGCAGAACGAACTCATGGGTACGCTCGCTCGCATCATGGCTGACTTCGATTGTCAGGTGTTGTACACGTCTGATACAAGCGAGGCTGCGTCATTCATCGTGCGCTTGCATGACAAGTTGCACAAGCCTGCGAGCGCACACGGCGCACATGCGTTAAGGCGTGTTGCGTCAAACGACATTCGCATGGACATGCTGATGGCCGTACCGGGTATTGGACGTGAAATCGCTGAGCGACTGCTTGACACATGCGGAAGCGTCGAAGAGATGGCCCACCCTGAGTCGTTAAAGCAGGTCAAGGGCTTAGGTGAAGTTCGGAGGCGACTTCTCATCAACGTACTGACAAGCGAAGAGCAGGTCAAACAAGAGAGGACTGTCCGTCGAAGTATATAACCAAAGAAAGGAGAAGGAGATGAGCAACATGGAGCCACGAAATTACACCGCCGTACAGAAGCATGACATTCTCAATGCATACCTGCATCACTTCTCGCAAACATCAATGCGAAACGAAGTGCCGGGTCTGCTCTCATTCTTTTTCATTCAAGGGCAGGCTATCCTGCCCTACGTTCGCATTCCCACGGGGGACACACACCTTGACCCTCGCGTACACGTGTTTTGGATTCAACCTTCACGTACAGGTAAATCAATCGCATGGAACTTCATTAGCGACGTGTGCAATGAGGCAGATGTACCCATTGAGTTGTTCGCATCAGGTACAGACGCAGGGCTGATTGGCTCAACTGAAGCGGTATTGGACGACAACGGCAAACCAACGGGTGAGTACGAAACGGTGGAAGGGCTACTCGCGGGACGCAAAGCCATCAACTTTGACGAAGGCTCCATCATTCTCAATCCGGGTAAGCACAGTCAGGAAACAGTTCTGTACTTGCAGACGGCTTGCAATCCCGTAGGTAGTGGAAACAACACACTTGTCAAGCACATGAAGGGAAACAAGGTTGAGGCTGAGTCAAGCGTTTCAATGTGGATTACCACCTACCCGCCCAAGGGCGTAAAGGAGTACGTGCTGACCAAGGGTATCTTCCAACGTGTTCTGCTCTATTGGCGTCATTGGGACATGGACGAGCGACAGGGCGTGAGTCAGAAACGACTCAGTACATTTTGGCGAAAGCCCGTCGCCATTGAATACTCGCGTGAAGACCTGTACGAGTACTTCCGTGAAACGCAAAAATGGGTACGAGACAAGTTGTTGAATCTCGCTGAAATCACTTTCACAAATTGGACTGAACTATCAAGCAAAGAGCAAGAAGAAGTCGTTCAAGCCCACATGTGGGACATGTTCACGGCTGACGCCGACTACGAAGTTGCTCTTCATCAAGCATCTGAAGAAGTGTACGACCTGCTACGTGACATGGACCCATCCATGTCTGAAATCGTAGCGTCGTTCACCCCCGCCATTGAGAATTACCTCGGTATCTTCTCGCTTCACATGGCCGTGCTTGAGCGCAGCGACGTGATTCTCGCCCGTCACGTGGACATGGCGCACGAAATCCTGATTGATTTGTTCGTGAACCTCATTTCATGGCTTGAGGATTCTGTTGAAATCGGTGGCAACAAGGGCAAGGAGCAGAAGGTACTCAACGACATGCTGAGTGCATACAACGCCTGTCAGCCGTACGAGATTGAAGGTGTGGACGGGTGGCGACGAAAGCAGAACGTCACTTCAGCGTACATGAGTGGCACGGGTCTTTCCAAGAGTTCCGCTGAGCGGCACTTCAAGGACTTCGGAGGGAAGTTGTTTAGCACCAAGAAGGATAGCGGACGCATTTACTTGCGCAGGAAGGGTGATGCCTGATGCCAAGACGGTGTGAGTATCGGTACAAGTACTTCGGCGGCATGGCCGAGGCGTGTTGGGACTACGACGATGAGGAACCACTCCCTGTCGAAGAGTTGATACGTGTCACTCAAGTGGTCAAAGACACAGGTGATGTGGAGGGGAAGTTCCTACTTTGCCCTGCCTGTTTCAAGAATGCAAGCAGCCGAATGAGGAAGTGGGAGTTGGTGCAACAATGACTGATGTACTCGCACTCGACATTGAAACTGCCAACTACTCGTACGAGATTGGCGGGTGGGACAAGACCGCTTCGTTTGAGCCGTCCGTGGTCGCTACGTGGGACGGCGTGCAAGGCACGGTGTACTGCAACAAGGCCGTTTCAGTTGAGGCTGAAATAAAAGACCTGCACCCACGTACGCTTGGGGATGACCTTGCGAAGCACGTCGAAGGCGGTGGCGTGGTGCTTGGACACAACATTCGCAAGTTCGACCTGCCCATCCTACGTGACGCACTCGACTGTTGGACTGCGGGTGATTTGCTCGGCAAGACCGACGCTATCATTGACACCAAGATGCTCGTACAGAAGGCGGGCCTCATCGTGGAGGGTGGCGTACAGTCGTCACTCGGTGACTTGGTGAAGCACACGCTTGACGATGCCAAACTGATGAGCAGCCACGATGCTCCTGAAGCATGGCGAGCAGGTAGGTACGATGAGGTCGCGCAGTACTGCCTGAGCGATGCACAACTCACACACGACCTGTACACGTTCGGCAAGTCGAACGGCTACATTCGCTCCCGCGTCACGAAGACGGGGGAGGTCATTGACTTGGAGGTGGAATGGTGAGCGAAGATAGCAACAAGAGCAAAGCACAGGTACACAACATCAGGGCAGCGAAGACGGTGGCTGAAACAGTCAAGTCAACGCTTGGTCCGTTGGGTATGGACAAGATGATGGTTGATGGCGGCGGCAACGTCATTGTCACCAACGACGGAGCGACAATCCTACGTGAGTTGGACGTGTCGCATCCGGGCGGGAAGATGATTGCTGAGATTGCCAAGACGCAGGAAAGCCTGTGCTACGACGGTACGACGAGTACGGTCGTGCTTGCGGGTGCGCTGCTTGGGAACTCCGAGTCCCTGTTTGAGAAGGGGCTGCACCCCAACGTCATTTGCCGTGGCTACCACGAAGCCGCTCAAATGGCGGTGAAATATCTTGACGATGAGGTGACGATGGAATCCAACGACATGCTCGCATACGTGGCTCGTACGGCCATCACGGGCAAGACGTTGGAATCGTCCATTGACACCGTGTCTCAACTGTGCGTGGACGCCGTGACCAAGGCAGGCGGGGACGCTGAGAGCGTCAAGGTCGTGTCGTTCCCCGGTGGCTCCATTGAGGATTCGTACCTGTACGGTGGCATCATCGTGAACAAGGACTACGTGCTTGAGTCTGATGAAGGGGACTACTCGTCCATTTTGCTCATCAACACAGGCATGGACCATGAGAAGAGCGAGGATAACGTGCAGGTGCAGATGGATGCTGCGTCGTATCAGTCCTACAAAACCGGCGGCAACGCCGCTTTGCTTTCACAGTCAAAGAACGTAACCGATGTTCTGCCAAGCGGCGGTGTCGTGTTCGTGCGTGATGGTGTGAACGACCACGTGTGCGCCGCGCTGAAGAAGGCGGGCATCATGGTCGTGCGGCGTGTTCCTGAGTCCACCATGCGTGCCCTGAGCCGTGCTACGGGTGCGACCATCCATCAGACGCCTTCCGACGCGAGCGAGGCTACACAGGCCACCGTGCGCCGTGAACGGCACAACGACGTGTGGTACCTGTTCGTGGAGAACGACCATGTGAGCAACGAGGCTACACTCGTTCTGCGCGGTGCGACGACGCACACGCTTGACGAAGTGGAGCGAGGCTTCGATGATGCCCTTGGCGTCGTGTCGCTTGTCATGCGCGACGGCAAGGTGGTTGTGGGCGGTGGCAATGCATACGCTCGCATGGCTATGCACCTGCGTACGCATGCAAGCACCATCGGTGGACGCGCTCAGATGGCGATTGAAGCCTTCGCTGACGGCTTGGAGTCCATCCCCGCCACCATCGCTGAGAACGCAGGTCACGACCCTCTCGACACCATCCTCGCCATGCGCCACGAACTGATGAGCGGTAACGTGCTTGCAGGCCCGGACGTGGAGAACGGTGGCGTGAAGATGCTTGACGACGTGGTGGAGCCTGCTGCGCTTGTGCGTCAGGCCGTTCTGAGCGCAGCCGAGGTCACCAACGCCATCCTGCGCATTGACGATATCATTGCACGTCGTGGTGTTGAGTGATGGCGGTTTGCGTCAGTTGTAGTCGCTCATGCTTGCAGGAGCATTTGGTTGACGGTGATTGGTGCATTGACTGTTGGGACCGTGAGTACGATGGGGAGACTCCTTGACCGTCTCAAATCAAAGTGCAGGCGATGTGGGCATTGGCATATCCCACGTCGTTTAACTGCGAAGTATTTGGACGAAACACAGGAGCGAATTAACCTGTACCAATGCCGCGAGTGCGGCCACTATTGGCCTACGCAGCCTGCCAAGCCTGTACCTGAGCAAGCGTAGGCGCGGTGCCGAAGCCCGATGGGGGCCAAGCCGAACTGTCGTATGTACCGTTCACTACCAATGGGTAGTCCACGAACTCCTGATGAGTGAGGTTCGTATTGGCAATAATCGCTTCTTCGACTGTACGCATCAAGACACCTTCCTAATCATGCAATAATTCTGAAAACCGATGGTTGTTGGGGAGTTCTCAAAGCATTCCATTGACGAGAACGACATGTTCCAATACACAACAGGTGTGATGATATCACCTGCCTGAAGGTCAAGAACTCGCACAAGAGTATTCTGCATTGATGATGAATACGTCATTTGAACGGGGCCGAGTTCAGTCGTCGCTCCCCGTGTGACCCACATACGGGTGTAGTTCGTGTAGGACGAAGACCACGCCAAACCCCAACCTGCCGTTGCGTTCCTGAACACGATGCTCAGAATCATCTCGTATGTTCCCGCCGCATTGATGGTGATTTGGCCGAGCGTAGCGTTGTAGGTCGGGGCAGTTCCGCTTGATGTTCGTGCAACAAAGTTCGTGAGCGTATTCCAAGAAGCCTTCGTGCCTGCCGTCATGTTCACGCCGTTGGAGTCAAGGAGCAGCAAATCAGGGGCAGGTGCGCTCGTCAGGTAGCCTGCCGCACCGTGGTCGCCCCATCCGTAGGCAGCGTTCCAATTCGTGCGCTCGGCTGATGTGGTGACGAGGCCTGAGCCTGCGTTGGTGATGGAGGCTGCGGGGGATGCGCTGAACACAGGGTCCGTCTCAGTCACAGACACGGCACCAAGCGCGGTGTCAATGCCTGTGAGGTGAGCCTCAACGTCAGCGGAAGCAGCCGTGTAGTTCGTTGGTGTAGCCGCCACAGGCACTTCGTCGGCGTCTTGGTCTGCCGTCGCTGATGTTTCGATGCCTGTCAATTTTGTACGCTCGGCAGAAGTCATCATCACGTTGGTCGAGCCATCGGCCAAATCGTCAGCGTCGAGTACTACCGCGCCCGTTTGCGTGTTCACCGAAGTAACCGCGCCCGCACTTGCAAGCGCGGTGTCAATGCCGCTCAGGTGGCCTTCAACGGTGGCTGCTGAGGGCGTGTAGTTCGCTGCACTTACCGCAGCGGTCACTTGGCTATCGTCAACAGTCAGCGCACCTTGATGCTGCGTAACGGACGACTGTGTGATGTTGGCGTCCGGTACGTTGGCCCACACCACATGAGCGGTCAAGTCATTTATTTCAGCCTGAAGTGCAGAAGCAATCAAATTACGTTCACTAACCGTGATGATAGCACCTGAGCCTGCGTTGGTCACGTCGCTGAGTTCGGTGACGCTATCCGTAGCGTGAATCACCTTCTTGTCGGTCCCTGCATCGTCTGTGAAATAAAGGCGGTTCGGTGCATCGCTTTTGACCCATAGCAAACCTTTGCCTGCTGCGGTGGTGTGACCCGTGGCCGCGACGTTGGCTTTCTCGTCAATGACCAAACCGGTTGGGTCAATGAGGCCGCTCACGTTGAGTTTGCCGTTGATGGTAAGCGCAGCAGGACTTGAGGCCCACGTAAGGTTTGCATCGCTTGTGAACCCACCTACACCGTCAGACAACTGCACGTAGCCTGAGCCGCCGTGTGCGTTGGGCGACACCGCACCGCTTGCGAAGATGACGCTTTGCCAATTGGTGCCGTCGTACACGAAGACACCGGCTTCCTTGCCGTCCAACACCGCACCAAGCCCACCGTTGTCGAAGGTGATGGAGTTGGTGCCGTGGGCTGCGTGGTTGCTCACGAAGACCGTGTGGCCCGCAGGGAACGTGCCGGTCGGGTTGAACTGATGAGGGGCCGTGGGCGTGATGACGAATACATTACTCTCATTGAACGTGAACGTCGTGGTGGTGCTTGGCGTCAGGGACTTGATGCCCGATGGCCCAAGCACATGCGTATGGCGCGTACCCCCGCTATCCTTGGCTGAGTAGTATAGGAGTGAATCGCCGTCAGCGTTGTACGATTGCCATAGCGCACCCATGCGGCTACCCGCCAAGTCACCCGCTTCGTCGCCGGAGTGTACCGTATCAATGTCGGTAACTGCGTTGGTAGCAGCAACCGAGCCACTTGTAACAGGAGTGAAGTAAATTGGTGACGGACGAGCGAACACACGCTTGTCGTTGCATTCCTCAATCTCCATCTTGAGGTCGCCGCCTGCGCCGTTGTACACGACGCGCAGCGTAGCAAGGACGCAGGTGTTCTTGTTCGTCAGCGAGCCGGGTGCGTTGAGGAATGCAGACGGTGAGGTTGGGTAGGTGTTGCTTGCCGTGGTGACAGGCGTACCCATCTCCCAATACACATTGTCGGGCGTACCACCGTCTGATGAGACGTACACCACAACGAGGGCTTCCTGACCCGATGTAAGGGCCGTAGGCGAGCCTGTCTTGTGTACGCTTGTGGTGGTGATAGGAACATCAATGCTACCGCCGTGACCGCCTGCAAAGGAGTACAATACGCCGTCAAGGATGGCCGTACCGCCCGTGACGCGGAACGTGTACGTGTTCGTCACTTGGTCGCACGTACCGGGCAAGTTCTCAGGCACGTCACGGTCGCTATCGCCGTACGCGGTGTCCTCTTCAAGCAGAATCCCGTTACCGTGGATTCCCTCAAGGTAGTTCGTCATGGTCGGACTGAGGATATGGTCCCCGTCCGTCAGCCCATCAACGGCGGTAGCCGTGCCGGTCAGCGTCAAGTTGGCCTTCGTGTGGCCTGAAAGTGGGTTGCCTGTCATTGTTTCACCTCAAAAAAATCCGTACTCCGCAGGGTTGGCAGCAATCAATGCATTCATTTCTTCCATCATTTTCCTGTCCGGTCTTAAGTCGTGATAGGACTTAGGTAACATCACCAATCTTTCAGGGGGTATGCCTTGAGGCGTGTGAAAGTAACCTTGTTCACCGCCTACTAATCCCTCCGGCTCACCCCTAACACCAATCATCATACCCGGTGTAAAATCATCAGTACGTATATCACCGCCTGCATAGGCTCTTGCGGTCATAGGGTCATCAGTAACAAATGCCGCTTTGCCCCTTTTACCACGGTCCACAAAGGTTAGCCTCGGCTCAATACCCGTGCGCATGAATGAAACTCTATCTGTACTTGGAGTTCCATGGTAGTAATTGACTTCACCATAGGGGCTTGGGAAATCAGGGTGAAACTCACCAAGTGTGGTTTGACGCTTAAGTAACGCCCAAGCCGCTTCCATTGGCTTCATCATTCCACCTCAAAAGTTCCTGTACACCGGTACAGGGGTTGTACCATGCCCAAGTGCAGCCAACGCTGCCATTCTATGACGCCCATCATGCCCCACAGGACTGTCTGTGAACTCCCAATCGGCTCTTGGCATCACAAATCGCATGTCTTCCCCACCCATGGCCCTTCTCATGAGATTGACATAATGCTCGTAGTTACCCATATCATCTGTTCCTGTTTCTTGAAGGAAATCGTTTGGAGTCATGTGAACAACCTCAGCATCTCTTTCAAGTTCTGCTTCATGTGGTATTTCTCTTTCTTCAGGACCAAAAGACGCTCCTTCGGCTATGAATGCACCCGGAAGACCACCGTGAAGATTTTTGTCTTGTGTCCAATCTTCATCACCTTGAGTTACGAACTTGATGCCGGGGATGCCTGTGTCATACACAGGGGCTTTGAGAAAAGCCCAAGCAGCATCCATCGGCAACATCATTCCACCTCTATAACAATCTGAATCTTCATTTCATTGGACCCATTTTTCGTGAAGGGTGCAATGTTGAATCGTGCCACCGGAAGGAAGTCGTCGGTGTCGCGCATCTGCACGTACACTTCGCGCAGCGACTCGCTGAACGATTCGTCAAAGGGCACGGTTGCTTCAATTAGGACTGAAGAATCGTCAACGATGGTTACCGCAGGTACGAGCGTGATGGCGGGTCGGCCTGCTGAACCGTCGTCACTCGTTGCGGGCGTACCATCAAAGCCGAGCGTCACCTCGTTGATGTTCGCCGCCACCGTCTCAATCAGCAGACGGCGCAGGTGGTTGGAGACAGGCATCACACTTCCTCCGTCGGTCCCTTGGTCATGCCGATGGACAAACCGTTGCCACCAATTTTACCACGTGTACGGGTGCCTTTAACGCCGCCGATGAGGATAGCCGTGTTGTTCACCCTTCGACTCGTAATTGTTGTCGTCACGATGAGGTCCACTTCACCAAAGAACGACAGGTTGTGACCTACGCGCTGCACGTACGTCGAAGGACTCTCGTTGTTGCTCATGACTGTCGAGGACTCTCCGATGCCCTGCAACACTCCCTCAAGACCCGTTTCAATGTTCAGCAGCGTCAGGTCGCTTGTGGCCTCAAGCGGGTGATGGATGACTTCGGTGATGACCTTGTTATCCCCACCGTACTTGATGACCATGCCGGGGCGCATGTACGTGAGGTCGAGGTGTCCCGAAGACGTGATGGCACCCTTGCTCAAGGCCTGACCCTTGAGGATTTGACGCGCCACGCGCCGTGCCGCGTTCGTAGTGCGCACCGTATGGTCAATGACAGGTGAGGGGCTTTCGCGCACTTCCTCAGCCTGACTTTCAGCATCACTCACGGTGACAATCACCAAGTCGTTCAGGGCCAACGGTAGGCCCTGCACCGTCACGGAGTTGTCCGAGTTATCCACAGGTGATTCGCTTTGCGTACCGGTGCGCAGGTTCTCGTCAATGCTGACGTTGCTCTCACTAAACGACACGGGCACGTACAACAGGTTGCCGAACCGGTCAAGCAGGATGATGCGGCTATCGTGCCGCCCAAGGAAGCGCAGCGCGGTCATGAGGTTCGTGTTGGTGAAGTCTTGACCGACGAAGCGTGTGCTATGGTTGCGGTACGATGCGGTCAGGTTGCGCGGTCGGGACAGGCCGATGCTTGTCGTACCGTTGGTCGCGCTCTCCGCGAGTCTGATGGCGAGGTCGCTTGTGCGCAGACCTACGCCGATGGGCTGCCCAAGCCGTACCGAATCGCCGGTAAAACCAATGCCATTTAACGTGCGACCTTTCATGTTGCGGAGCGAAAAAAGCACCCCGTTGCTTGAGGTTGAAATACCATCTCCAATGAGTCGCTGCGAAAAATCAGACCCATTAAACATCAGCATGGGCTTGTTGGTGTCGGAGAGTACATCAGAACCAAAGAACGGCGAGCCTGCGAACGTGTGACCGGCTGCACTCTTGTGCGTCAGTTGGACGGTTGACTCCCCCTCCACGACCGTGTACTCACGCTCGGGCATGACTTGCAACGTGCGCGTCATGTTCTGCTCAACGGTGACCTTGGGCTTGCCGCTCTTTTGCACGCTAAGTCGCCCATAGTGAATGGCGTTGTCCACGAACACAGGCTTGCGTACGTGAGTCATGATGGCATCAGGCTCACCATCATACCGTGTGCCCTGAATTACGGTCATGGGTTAGTCGCCTCGGCAAACGGTACAGTATCAGCCCACCTACCCGAGTCGGTAAGTTCGTAGGTGTACCCCTTTCCTTCAGGTAACCCGTAGTACCGTGCTATTGATGCGGGCGTCTGATGAGAGTAGGAGTCCATAGGAGAGAGTCGTACAAGTTGTTCTCTCGGAAGTTGACTGAGAACCATTGCCTCATTCAGCCCTTCAGGTGCTTGATGCCTTCCACGAAACATGAACTCAAGTTTTCTTGGGTCACCTCGATAACCAACCCAAGGGTCAGCGGGACTACCTCTTTCCGTTGCTACACGTTTCATATCGTACGCATTTGGTAAAGTCCACCACGTACCATCCTCTTCAGTAGGAATGCGTTTAATGCCCCTACGATTTTCAGCCTGAGATAACTCAAACAATTCGTTGTGTTCGCTTTGTGGAAGTGGCTTAACACCTTCACCCATCACTTGCACAAGTCTTTCAGGACTCAATCTGCGAATCAATGTCATTTCACCATGTGGTGAAGGAAACTTCGGGTGATGTTCTCCGAGTGTGGTTTGACGTGTTTTACGCGCCATTTCTTCTTCGGTTATACCGGTACCCGGACCCCGTGTAGTCGTGGCTTTCACGATGTAATACCACGCAGCATCCATTGGACTCATTTTCACCACTTCACTTTGTCAGCCCAATACGCCGCACTCAACTTGCCCCGCTTGATGTTCTTGGCGTGGCGAGCCTTGAACGATTCACGACGCTTGCGGTATGAATCAGACTCGCCTTGCTTCTTCGGAGAGCCGGACACGCCCTGCTGACCGAAGCGAATGGTCTTGACCTTCCCGCCTTCACGGGCCACGACGACGTGGCTCTTCTTCGGATGGTTGGGCGTGCGCTTGGGCTTGTTGAAGCCGCTCACACCCGCGCGAGCAAGCCGTGGGTCACGCTCGGCTTTCTGCATGTCAAGCGGTGAGCCGCACGTTTGACACGCACCTGCGGTCGCGGGAGTCTGAGCCAAGCAGTTCGGGTTAGTACAAGTCGCCATACCGGGTTGTACACCAACCATTCGACGCTTTACGAGTACATCGCTCTTCTCGACCTTCTCTTCCTTCTTGGGCTTACCAAGGGCAATGACCACGACCATGCCTTTCTTTGCCTTCTCTTCCTTCTCGGCTTTTTGAACGCCCACCGGCATTCGGCTACGCAGGTCGTTCACCATGTTTGCGTACGCGGGGTTCCCGTATTCAAACAATTTCATCTGATTTGGGTCTTGTTGAATGGAAGACAAGAATTGCAACGTGTCACGGGCTTGCATGTAATCTGTCATACCGCCCTGCCATGCGCGGTCAGACAAATCTCCTTCCCACACGTCCAACATGGGTCGGTAGTCCTTTACTCGCTGAGCCAATTCAGCAAGTTCGTCTTTGTCCACATTACCGAATTGGTTTCGTAGGTTTATAGCGTAATTTGGTTCAAACTCGCCACGTTGGAAGTCAATGGGTACGGCACGATGACCACGGAACGAGCGGAAAGCAGGGTCAAACACTCTCACTTGTCCATCTTGCAGTCCCACGTTGGGACCTTTAGCGTCTGAAAGACTCAAAAATTGCATCAATGGGTCAGAAAGAATTGATTCCACTTCTTGTTCATGTCCGTGAAAATTGTTCCTACCCGGCCCGAACACCTTCTCCATTTGTCGTTGTTCAACCGCTCCGCGCACAGGCGTTTCAGGCACAATGGGGAGGTTCATGTCAGCAAGTGCTTGAGAAAGCGCAAGCGTAGCAAAACGGTTTGGTGAGTGAGATGAGTCATGTGGCACCTTCCGTACAGGTTGAGACTTGTCGTCGGGAATAGTAGCGGTGCGATAGAAACCTGAAGTCGTGCGGGCCTTGACAATTGTTGGTTTCCCTCCAACACCTTGCTTCTTTGCTCGCTTCCTCTTGGTGGCTGCCTGCTTTTCACCCTCGCTCATCGAGCCTGATGTACGGGGCGTCTTGGAACTGACCTTGACTGATGGGCGGCACTTAGGGTAGCCCTTGCTGCTCTTGCTTGCCTTGGAGCGGCCACAGGGCGGGTGCTTGCCGTCCTTGTCTTTGCGGCTTACGTCCACCCACTTCTCCTTGAACCAACGGCGCAAGTCCTTGATGACAAGCACATCGTGGCAAGTGCAGCGGTCAGTCACTTCTTGTCCCCCTTCTTCTTTCGGAACTTGCCTTGACAGTACTGCACGGCCCAACCGTTCGCGTACGCGGAGGGGTACACCTTGAACTTCCGCTTAGCGGCCTTCTTGCCCGCTTCGCACAGTTCCTTCAAAACGGCCCAAGATTCGTCCATCGGCGTCATAGTCCAAGCCTCCCCCACGTACCTATGCCTTCTCCCACCCAATTTTCAGGCAATCGAACCAATCTTTCAGGAGGAATGTCCTGTTGAATGAAGGCTTCAGGTCCTTCTTCAGCATACCCTATGTTTCTAAATTGACCTCTCATATCCGCCGGATTCATTCTTACACCAACAAATCCTCGTTTATCTGTGTTCACATCAGTATAAACCGTACCCGGTACGTGTGCGAACCATGGAACAGGCCCCGTGGGGTAAAACCAAGTGCCTTTATCAGATAAATCAAAATTGAATCTTTTGATGTTTGGCTCTTCGTCCCTACGGTCTTCCTCCCACAACGCGCTTTCCAAGGACAAAGGCTGCGCTTTCAATCCATGAGTGAAGATTTTTTCATAAGGCTGAACCAACTCAGGGTCAAACTCAGGAAACTCCCTGATACTGTCAAACCACGCTTGGGTAGGATGCGCACGACGCATGGTTACAGGGCCATATGGACTTGGAAAATCAGGGTGAAACTCACCAAGAGTAGTTTGACGCTTAAGCAAAAGCCAAGCCTCTCCCATCGGCGTCATGACGCATCACCCGAATGGTCTGATTCACCGTAGTCAACATCTCCTTTATGCCCCTTCGGGTGCAGGGATTGGCTGAATCGAGCCTTCACGGTGTAGTCTGCACGTCGCTCGGTGTCGTCGCTTTCCGCGCTTGTACGCCTACGCGCAGCGTCACTACGATGGTGCTGCAAGGAGTTCTCGCTAATGACAAGTCGAGTCACGTCGTTGTCCAATTTGCTTGTGTCCATGCCGTTTGAGCCGCCGAGGTTTGGCCCCTTGCTATCAGGTACGGTGTCGCTCGTTGCAATCACCATGTGATACACAGGCGCGTAGGGTGGGTTGGTGTCGGGGTTGGTGGCCCTGATGTACTCGCCCGCAGACGCACGCGCTGAGGGCATCTCGTAGGCGTACACGCCGTACTTGCCGCCACCCGTGGTCGAGAAGTAGTTGGAACCGTACTGTGGGCTGCTGCTATGCAGGTTGTTGTTGGGGCGGAACATCTCAACGTGCTGCTCGTCAAGCAGACGCACAGGCCTGAACATGAACGAGATGGTCTTGTCGGTGTGGTTCATCTGCGCTGAAGTACTGTCAAACGTGGACGTAGCGTACGGGTTGCTTGCCTTGTCTGCACCAACCGGTCCCCACCCGTAGTCGCTGACCGCAGCGAGGTAGTTGCGCGTTTCTGCCACGTACGTACCGCCAAGCGGGTTGAAGTTGCTTGTGTGGCTGAAGCGAGCGACACCACCAACCGGCTGCGCACCAAAGTTCAGTCCCGTATAATCGAGGTCGCCAATGGACTGCGAGCCTGCGGTCATGCCGCCGACAAGCACGACGCGCTGCCCCACTCCACGGTCTGCGTGCAGACTGTGCGCTTCGGTGTTGAGCGCGATGAGGTTGTCGTCCACGCCCTCCACGTTCTCGGTATCAAGCCCGATACGCGGGGCTGAACGTGACACCGCATCGGTGTGCTTGGTCGAGCCGCTGATGGTTTCCACACGCGGGCTGACCACCGCCTCAGGCTTGAGCAGCCCGTCCTCGTCAACGCTGAGTCGTGCGCTGATGCCACGCGGTACCTCGTCGCTTGCCAACTCGTCGTTGCGCGGTCGGATGAATCCGTCACCAAACACCGGCTCGGCGGTGTGGTGCGACAAGACAACACCGGTCGTGTAATCAGCCTCATCTAACGCGGTCAGCCTGTCTTCGTTGAACTGCGTCGGGTAGCGAATGCCACGCCCGTTGCCCATGTCGCCCACACGCATCGCGTTGGCAGGCATAAACACGTCAATCAGCGTGTTTGCGTTGTTGTTGTTTGTCGTGTTCTGACGACCACCAAAGCGCGGGATGGTGACACCCGTAGCGAGTGAGATGTTACTTGAGGCTGAAGCAACAATACCCTTGAGGTTGACCAACGGTGAGCCGTCGTTGTACAGTCGCTCGTACGGTGTAGCATCCGTGCTGCGTCCGGGGTCGTAGGCGTCACCCGCATCCCACGCGGGCCTGATGCCGAAGCCGCGCACAGGGAAGCGGCGCACGTCTTCACCGCGCGTGTTGCCCCACCAATCCACCAAGTAGTACATCACGGCCTCGTCAATGGTGGCAATGTCCTTGCCGTTGTCGTCGCCCCACCAATCGCGGATTACCGTGGACTTGTTGCGTAGGGTACGCACAGGCGCACCGAAGGAGCGCGTCATGCGCATTCCATCACTATACCGAACCTGCCGCTCAGCCATGTCCACGCCAAGCATGCCGCTGAAGTTGGTCTGCCGTTCCATGACACCCACGTAGGTTTCCGGGTACACTTCATCAGCCAACGTATCATGACCCCAAGCACCCGTTTCTCGTTGCACCAATGGGCCATGTTGGTAATCAGCGGTGTAGTACGGACTACCCGCACGGTACGCACGCATTCCATAGAAGGACCATTGGGGTTTGTTGTAGGGTTGACGCAGACCAAAGCGGTAGCCAAATGGAAGTGGCATGCTATTCAACGGTGGAGTGGTTGAGTATAGTTCAGTTGTAATGCCGCTGCTCACCGCGTATGAACTCCAAGACGCCATATCAGCATCTTTCCAAGCGTACCGGTCATAGCCGTACAATCCTGAGTAACTCCATGAAGACGATACTGCGCCGTACCCATCAAGACAACTGATGAGAGGACCGCCTCGACTACCGCTCGGCCACAAGTTGTTGAGCATCACCTTCGTAGCATCGTCAGCCGAATCTGATTGTCCGCCCTGATGAGTCAGGTAAGGCAGCAGGTCCATCTCTTCGCCTGTTTTCATTGAGCCGTCTGCTCCTTCGTACACAAACGCACCGACTGCAATCTCAACAGGCAAAACTTGGTCCACCACAATGTCTGAACCGTTATCCGACACAACCGTGTACTGTCTCGATTCAATGCTGATTACGTCACCTGCTGAAAGTTGGAAAAGTGGCCCTGTAAATGGCGTAGTGGTGATTGTTTTGGTAGCAACTACGTGAGATGCTACCGTACGTTTGCTTTCACCAAAATTACCGGCAGGAATGTTTGTTGGCGGTGCGGGTGTCTTGATAGCCAAACCAAAGGGTCCAACGCTACCGAAGTACGGTGCATCGTGGTAGTGGATTGTCTCAAAATGCTCAGGCATCGAATTGTACGGCTTGTTGTCCACCGCTCGGTCAGTCAACGGGTTGAGGAACGTACGGGCTGAGTCTGAGTAAAACGTGTACGGTCGTCCAAGGTTCGGATGCCACATGCACAGGAATGCATCAGCCAAGTGCAGGCTATTCGTGTCACGGCTACCTTGCAAGGTCTGAGGTAGCATGCGCGTGATGATGCTTGTCTTGGAGTCGGTGAAGATGGCTCCTGACGGGCGGAAGTCGTACGCTCGGGTAAGGCGCAACTTTGTGCCTGCCGTCAAATTGTTGGTAAAGTCAGCATTAACGGGATGATTGATGGTGCGTTGTGCGGAGCCTGCAATAGCATCCGTGTATTCAGTTGTACGACGTACACCGTTTGCATCGGTGTACTCCAATTTCTGACCGTAGTAGGGGTACTCAGGGAAGCCGCGAGCATCGTCAACAACAACCACACCTGCTGAGACACTCTCAACAGTAGCAACAGGGTTGAGGCTGATGAGGTTGTACAAGTCTGAATAAACGTCCGGTGCGCTACTCGGGTAGCCTGCGAGTGTGATTTGAGAAGCCACGTTGCCTGCGTTTGCCCGCGCAAACTCGTAGTAGTTGTCAAAGCGGTGCCACGTCAAATGACGGAATCCGGCAGATTCGGAATGCGTAGGGTCTTGATTATGTACAATGCTCCACCACGGAATGTTGGTGGTGAAGCCCGGTGTTGCATCAGCGAACATGCCGGGGTGGTAGGGCAGACTCATGCGCGTGAACGCAGGTGCTTCGGTTTCCTGTACGCCGAATGAGTTGTACAGAAGCAGCGGTGGAATGTTGGTAAATTGGCTACCGTGGTCGGGGTCGTGGTCAATCATCACTTCGTTGATGAAGATTTCACAACCACGCACGTCAGCGTCGGTGGCCTGTGCAAGCACAAGCGTACACCCTCCTACGTCTGAAGTGTAATCTCGTTTTGCTACTACAAGAGCAACTTGTTGACTTGTCAATTCATTTGCTGCATTTTCGTGATAACCGATGAACTGCGACTTGTTCAAGTTTGGCTGAATGACAATCTGATACGCACCAACCTCGGCAGGGTCAGGGAAGTGATGCTCAAGCGAATACGTCGCCGCGCCCTCAAGAACGATGGTGTGTCCCCCGGCTTTGTTGATGTTGCCCGCATATCCTTCAGATGCGAGTACGCCGTAGCCGTCACTACGCACCTTCGTTTCAAACATCAGCGTGAACGCACCACCATGAATGTCGCTTGGTCCTCCCGGTGTGGCAGTCAGCGTACCAATTCGCAGTTGTGGGTCAAGACCGAAGAATTGGTCCGTGGTTGTCGTAGTAATGTCACTCTTGACTTCATCGAATCCGAGTGACTCCATGAGCGACTGTTCCACGTACTTGTGCGAGGATGCACGAATTGCTCGGTGTTTGTCGTACAAGCCTTGGTAGGCAGGGTGCGCCCAATGTCCGGGCAGCATAGCCATAGTCGGCGTGACGTAGTGGTGACCCATACGTGGCAGGGCCATTGGGGTCAAAACAGGTTTGGAAAAGATGCTATGTGCGGTTGTGTCTGCATCCACATTGGTGTAGTACAACGTGTGCATCATGTCAGGACTGTTGCCGCTGACTTCTGCATGGTCGCGCAAACGGCGGGCTGCATAAAAGCGCGTGCTGCCCGCAGGCATGTAGTAGGAAGGCACGACCTTGAGGCCACTCACACCGTTAGCAACCAAGGCATCAAACTCAGCATCACCGACGCAGCCGGTGAACGTGTCACCGCTGATGCCCGTGAACGAGGCCACACCGCCTCGGTCGGTAGCAGCGTCGTACAAACGCAGGAAGCGGCGGTTGTCCGCAGCCTCTTGGTTTCCGAAGGTTGTTGGGTACAGGGCAGCGTCAATCGTTGCATCAACGGTCAGCGTACCGGACGCGAATCCTGTGGCTGAGAGGTCGTTGTTCTGCACACCGTTTGCGTGTGTGTAGTGCGTTGGATAGCGGTGCGTATGCGTGTTGCCACACTTCGTCACATGGAAGAAGAGCGTGCGGTCGTGCAACTCGTAGGACGATTCAAGCGGCGCATTACCCGTTGCTGCACTCCACCCCTTGCGCGTCATGTCGGGGAAGGCCTCGCCGCTTGCAGACTGACTGATGTGGTCCCATTCGTAGTCGCTATACGTTGGTCCTTGTCGGGGACCAACGACTTCATCGGTGAATTGGTGCTTGAGTGCGTCAGCAAGGCCGGGTCGCATCATGCCACCGCTGCCCATTGTTTCAGTCTGATAGGCTTGCAGCCGGTCGAATCCTGAGCGCACGATGATGTTGCCCGGAATTGTGTTGGGGTCGGGCAGGCGCACCTTCAGGTTCGGCTCCACACCGCTGCCTGCGATTGCAGGGGCAAGCCCTTCTGAGGTGCGGTTAGACAACTTGCGGAAGGCCCGAACAATGGTACCGAATGGTGAGCCACCTTCGATGGTGTGGATTTGGCCGGTGTCGTCTTCAACCTCAATTGAATCAAACTGAATCTCTTCGTTGGGCACCATCAGGACGTTGCGCAACTCGTCGGGGTGGCGAGCAGCAATCTGCGGGTGCGCCAACTCTTGCGCTTGGATGATTGGGAACATGGCCGAGTTGGTTGTCTCAAAGGAGAAGCGCACGTTGCCGTACAACTTCTCACCCGTGGTGTAGGCAGTACCACCGCTGACGCGGGTGACGAACGGTACACCACCAAGACCGCGAGCGTTCAAGGCAGGCAGCGACAGGTTGCCGCCGTCCATCCGCTTCCACACGACATGCTCAACGCTGAAGTTGCGCATCGGTGTGCGGGCAAGCGATTCGTAGCCGTTTGTTTGTGCAAGCCAATAACGGAGGTCATCGTGCTTTGCGTTGAAGTCGGTACCCCCACCTGCGGTGCGCATGTCCACCATCAGGTTGCGCTCAACCTCACTTGCATCGTTCAGCAGGTAGGAGCCAACGCTCTTGTCCAAGTCGAAGAACAGGTCACCAATTTGCGCGAATGCAGGTGTTGCATTATCGAGGTCGTTATCATTGGTAGCCGCCGTATGAAGGGTGTACTGAGCAACTTCAGGGTCGTCGGTAGCCGCACTTGCCGGTGTCGCCGTACCGCTGACAATCAGGGCCTCGACGTTCGGCCCACCCGTCGCAGGAGCATAGAACCGCTCAGGACCATGAATACGCTCGTCCCATTGCGCGGTACCTGCGAATGTGATGGCCGTCGCAGCAGCCGTACCTGCGCGGGTCTTGGAGACAACCGCAAGCCAATCACCGGTCGCCGTGATGCCGTCCCGGTCGTGTTTGGCGACCAACGCCAATTCACTCTCATAAGAAACAACGAGGAAGCCCTTGGAGAAGACACCCTGCGGGTGGTACAATTCACGCGGGATGCTGAAGTCAGTCAGACTGTTTGTGAGATTGATTGCACTATCCGCCGCCTTGTATGCAGTAGCGGTGTCTGCGTTGTTGGTTGTGTATGAAATAGACGCATATGCGGTTTCAACAGTCCATGAACCGTAGGGTGTACCCACGCCGTCATAGTTTGCATAGACGAGTGATTCAGGAGTGTTGTACAACGCATACGTGTGCGGTACGTGCCCGTACGCGGTCATAACCGTCGAAGCCGAGCCGTAGGGGGAGAAGCCCAACTTTGGATGCCACGCACCACGGCCTGCGCCGTAACCTTCCGTGCCAACCTTGAGGGAGTTGAGGTACGAATACCGCTCACCGGCCCACCCAACCGCACCTACCGGACGAGTGCGGTCAATGGCATCCACAATGCCTGCAAAGTGAACCTGCGTCATGTGGTCGCGCGTTGCGTCATCCTCGTTGTTGAAACGATGAACACCGGCTTTGCTCCATACGTACACCTTTGTGATGCCACTTAGATTGACCGGAGTAGGAAGAGTGAAGTCATCAAAAGACTGTGCATCTTCAAATGCAGCATAGCCAAACAAACGATTTGGTGCGAGCCAAAAACGAACGGTCCACGTACCGCTATTGTCGTACACCTCGCGGCTATGGTAAGGTGCAAATGCAGGCAAGTCAACCGTGTGGAGCGTACGGCCTGCATTGTCTGTACGAATCCATCCCGACGCAGGCAACTGTTCCAAGATGGTTTGCGTACCACCTGAAAGGGTAGCCTCAACGTAAGAGTACGACTTGGATATATCAGGAGTATAATTGCTGAAGTCAAGTTCGACCCAACCGTAGCGGTCCTGCCGCATCGCGCTGCCCATCGAGGGAAGATGAGTACCTCCCATGGCTTTCAGCGCACCCTTGCCGGGATTCTCGTTAATGGCCTGTCCAAGCAGGGCTGCGAGTTCCTCACCGTTCTGACACCGCGTAGCATCCACGACGATGATTTCACGGTCAAAGTCGTCGCCCTCTTCAGCAGATGCACCCGCGAGAACCTGCTTTGCAAGGACACCTGAAACACGGAATGCGGTTGGGTTGACCTCGTTCCACGAATCACGGGCTACGCGATAGTCGCTTGGCTCAAGGGGCGCGTTGAATGAGAGTTGATTGTCAAGCCATGAGCCGCCGGGGTGGTAGCCGCCGTCCATGTGGAACGTCAAGTCGGCCTGCGAAGCAATGCCGTAGCCGACGATGGGTGCGTGCTTGTAGGGGTGGGCAGCAGCATAGTCGTTGATGTTGAGCGAAGACACCGTGGCTTGGAGGTTGAAGTGTTCACCGAAGTGGTAGCCATGCTCGGGCCGCTGCCACAGGCTGACTCCGCTCGACACCGAGCCAACGTGAGGGATGCCTTCAGCGGGACTCCAATTCCACGTTGTGTACCAATGGTGACGTTGACGGTTGCTTTGGTAGGTTGAAGTCGGTGGGCCGTAGTCGTTCCTGTCGTTGGTAATTGGGTTGGGCAGTTGCTTGCTATGCGGCACCTTGCTCCATGTGTTACCCACCGTCACAACAAAACCGGGGTGTGGTTCAACGTCTGCGTCAGCAGCGGTTGTTTCGGTGAAGGGGAATGCTTGGCCCGGTCCATAGATGACGTAGGTGGTGTGGTTGGTGATGCTATTGCGTGCATCGTCGTAGCGAGCCGTTGGGTGACCTATGCGCAACACAAGCGGAGTTGGGCGTTGGTACACCATACCGGCGGTGTAGCGAGCCGTAACGTGTGCGGGTAAGTCATTGTGTTGAGTAGCCGAGCCGCCGTCCATGTCTTGTGAGAGGATGCTATCTTTGTTGTACGCAGGTGGGTGAATTGAAGCGCGGTGCTGATTAAGCAGCGCGGTACCGGGGAAGAAAGCAAGCAGCGCGTTGCAATCCACCAAAGCGAATGAGGTTGAAATCTCGTTGGCGTTTTGAATACCCGCAGTACCCGTTGGTCCCGTCGAGTATGGATGCGTATAGAAGTCAGCGTAATCGTTCTGCGTACCGTCGTTCACGTCAAGCACAACGCCGCTGAAGCCACCACCAAAGTACAACGGCACATCGTGGTCGCTGCTATCCCTTGCCCCACGGAAGTACACGATAGGCTCGGAGTCCACGCTTCCGTGCAAACGGTAGCCATCAAATTGACCCACCGAGCCAATGAGATAGAAGTCATCGTTGACGGTTGAGCCACCAAACTCATCATCCCAACTTGCAGTTGCTTCTTGCGTGTTGTACGTGAATCGGGTGCGAGCGTTTGCGGTTTGCACGCTATACACCAAAGCAGAAGATTCTGAGCCGTGGTATAACTGAATCTTCTGCCCAAAGGCCAACAGACGATTTGCAGTAGTGTACGTACCTCCTGTACGAGTGCATGAAAGAAGCATGGCATGTGAGAGAGTACCGTTTGTGATGGTGAACTCATTGCTGCTTACAGACGTAATCTTGAGCAACGGATTGTTCAAACAAGGCAGAATGTGGTCGCCCGGTCGTGAAAGGAAACGTACACCCTTGAGGTTCTCATTCCATCGCTTGAGATTTACAGGGTCGTTGTACGAATCCACAAGCATAGGCGTGGGCGTGTTAGCGTGATAACCGCGCCCGCGAGTGCGAATCTGAACAACAGTACGAGGAATGTAACCACAATCCAATTGTTTTGACGATGCAATGTCACTATCACTCAACGGGCTTGTAGTACCCGTGGTGATACTCCATGTGTTGCTGCTGCTTTGCGTCAATTTTTCGTATTCACCGAACTCAAGATGAGCCGCTTGAATACCGTAATCGCGGTGCAGACTTGCGCTGAACATTTGTGAGAGTGGTTTAATTCCACGCTGAGGATTATGCGCACGAATGATGATGGCATCTTCTGCCACTCCCCATTCACCGAGGGTTCGACCATCTGCTGCAAACAAGTGTCGTACGTCCACGGGGTACCCGTCTTCGTCATTTGGATTTTGCAAGTTGATTGCAGCAACCGTAGCATACGCAAGCACTTCGTCGGTTAGCAGCGTTGTCCAATTCAATCGAGATGAAACAATCAGTTGACACGTCTGTGCATTGGTTTTGAATGGCGTACCGCTACCACCTGCGTCTGTGACAGTAAATGACGAAGAGGTGTGTGTCACCGTAAAGTCTGCACCCCGGACTCCATAGAACGTGTGAGTACCGCTTACCGCGTTGCTTGTACGAGACTCGTATGAGAAGGTGTTACCCACGACTCCGTGCAGCGTTGTTGCGGCTCCGCTATACGGGTCCGTCAACTGCATGATACCGTTGGTTTTCGGGAAGCCAAGATACCCAAGGAAGTCAGGATGATTGTTGAAATCGGTGATTGAGCCGTCGTATGGTCGGTCGAAAGAGAAAGTAAGTGAATCATCAGAACTGTACGTGACTTCACAGTTGAGTCCCGCGTCTGCGGCAAATACACCTCGCCAACGGTTCCCAACCCACGAAGCGTCAGTCATGTCAGCGGTTGGCTCCATTCGTCCCGTAGCATCCCCTTCACCGTTCATGTGGTGACCGATGGTGAATCCACCTTGCCCCACATCACGGTCGTTGAAGTGTATGACAATTTCATCATCAAGCGTTGATGGGAGCGTCGTCAACTCGTTTGCAAACGACTCTCCCATCTTGCGGTACACGTAACGTACACCGTAACCCCGTCCTCGGTGGTCGGTAAATCGCATACCATAGAGCGGAGAAGTTCCCACCGTGTCTTCATCCACTTCACTCGGTGCGACATGAGCGGTGTAATCGCTTGTCGAACTGCTACCGTAGCGGGCGTTGAATGCGGTGTTACCCCTTCGCCCGTGTCCATATACACCCGCATCGGGGGCAAATCCGGGTACACCCGCCTCAATCAACCCACCGAAGTTGATACGTCCCACCGCCGTGCTACCACGACGTAGCCCTTCAACCAACGACGTAGCAGGGCTTTGTGCCTCAAAGGACTCATCAGCCACCGAGTTGTTGACTGTACCGCCCATCGTCGCGGACACCTTACGAGCAAGTGCATTCTTTTCCACGTCGTTTCGTGCTGCAACGTCGAGGTTGCTTGTGAACGCATCATCAGGTTCTTCCTGCGCCACGTATTCTCGGAGTGAAGTAATTGGGGCGAAGGGCCGTCCGTGCTTGTTCAATGGCAACGGAGCAGGGTGCATGTTCTCCCCCGTTACTTCATCAGGCTGCGACCAAAAGTTGCGGAAGCGACCGCCGTGACCGATGAGGTACTGTGGCTTGTAGGAGGATTGTCCCTTACTGTTGTCAAGCCAAGCGCAGAAGTTGCGACCACTTGCACCGGGGATGGTACTGTGAATGACGATAGAGAAGCCTTCGTTGCCATCGAGGTCCTCAACCACACGGCCAATGTGCGCACGGAGGTACCCCATGTGGCTTCCACGGTCATGACTGTCGAATGCTTCGTCAGGGTACCACCAAGGCGCAGGGTCGTAGGTGGAACCTGTGGCAGCAAAGTCAGCGAAGATATGGGCACTTGTTGGGTCACGGTTCGGATTAGCAATGTCCTGTCGAACGCCAATACGTGTTAAATCAAGACGCTCGCTTTCGCCGGGATATTGCTGAGAGGGGCGACGTGCGTGGGTTCGACCGTTTTCAGCACCGCCTTGATTGATGAGCCGCACAATCTCACGGGCTGCTGCCTCAATGTCAGTCACACCTTCTTTCACACCGATTTCACCGAAGTCCACGGTCATGCGGCGCACGAAATCCATTTGGGTCCAATGCGGAAGATGCTGAAGCCGCTCTTCGTCGTGACCGCTGAGGTCGAGAGCAATGCTACGCTTTCCTTTCAGACTCAAGAAGGCCGAGATGGTGCGCGTTCCATCAGGCGTGTCAAAGAGCGTACTCGGGTCTTTCAGCGTGTGCGTGTTCGGGTTCTGTTCTGCCCGATGTGCGCGAAGTGCCGTAATCAACGGATGCGAGTCAGCGTTGATGCGCGAGAGTTGGTGAATTGCATTGCTCCAATACGGGGATGCAACCGCAGGTTGAGTACGGGGTAGCGTACTGTCACCAACGGTGAGGTCGCTACCCCCCTTTTCGTGGTACAGACCTGTGTGAACAAAGTGTCCGTGGCCCTTAGATGCAAACAGGACGTTGTACGTATCAACATCAGGATTGTTCAGCACCGTCCACGATTGCTCGGTGCTTGCGTTGTACGGGTTCTGATTTACCCCACCAATGACGTTATGCGCATATGCACTTTCAATGAACTTCGACTGTTGCGTAGCCCGCAGGAACGGGTTCTCGCTTGGGTAGCCGTTGGCTACGTCAATCTGAGTTGTCAGGTAGTGTGGTGCTGCGCCGTTACGACCCATCAGGAACTTGTCGAGGTTGATGGTGCCATCCTTGTAGGCGAGTTGTCGAGTGTAACCGATGGTTGGTGTTGCTGCACTTGACTGAACCTGCATATGCAAGTCGTGGAATGCGATGAACTCGCGGTCATGGGCCACGTCGTACAGGAGAACGCGAGCATGCCCGTCGGTTGCAAGGTACGGGTCAACGTACGCTACGACAGGAGCCTGTTCAGCATCGAGGCCCATTGACTCATAATTCATCTGCACAGTTTTGTTGACGTGCTGCGCGTAGTTGATGGCCGTCTCAAGGCAAGAGTCTCCAATCAGGAAGTTCTCAAGCGGGATGCTATTACGGGGCCGGTCAGCAAGTGTGCCTGAGCCACCATTGAAGCCCTTCCAAACGAGGCCGTCATTGAACACACCACGGCTCTTGGCAAACAGTCCTTCGGTAGCATGCGGGTTGTTGATGCTCATGTTGGCCCACACGGTATCACCGTGACGCAGACCCCCGGTCGCGTACGGGTGTACCCAAGCACGGTTCAGGATAGCCTCGTCGTCAACGGTCATCACCGACTCAGCAGCAACACGAATCTTGTCGCCTGAAGTGATGGCTGCGAGGTTGTTTGCTGCCAAGATGATACGGTCAGAACCGCCCGAAACTTCTGCTGACTCGACCTTGGACACTTGCCCGAGGTAATTGATGGCTGACCCGGTGTCCACGTACACGTGGTCGTCAGGTCGAATGTTCAGACCAACCACGTTTGCATGGGCCATCAAGTCAGCCGTAGCACAAGTGATGTTGAGCGTGGTTGTGGTGCCACCGCCGTACGAGGATGAGAAGGTCCATTGGTCTGCGGTTGCAGAAGGCAAGAAGGTGACGACTTTCTTTTCCTCACTCGTTGCACTTGCAGGGTTACTCAGGGTATGCAGCGCGTGCGCAACGTGTTTCAAGCGCAGCGTAGCACCGACCAACGTAGGGGTCGAAGTAGCGACAATCGCAATTGTATTCTGCGTGAACGTGTTGTTGAATCGTCCAAGGTAGTACACGTCTTGGGTCGAGCCATCAGCCTGAATTACTTCAGCAACATACAACGGGTCACCCGTTTCAAACTGAATGTTGTTGCTCGCATCTCGCGTGAACGGTACGTCAGGGAAGAGTGACCCGTCTTCAAGCGTAATCGTGTAGGTGCTACCGCTCACAGATGGAACTGAAAGAATTGTGGATGCTGCACGCTTGGACACAGTACGCGGGGCGTGTGGGTTAGCGAGCGGTCCGGCCTTGAACTCAACTGCGCTGACATACTGACGCATACCGTAGTCGAGATTACCACCTTGCGTTTGCACGTTGGCCGCATCGTAGTAGTACGGCGAGCGTCCTTCAAAGTCAGACGATGGGGTGCTTGCATCCGAATCAATTGGTACAAGCGTTTCACCACGGAACCCCTGAGCAACGTAAAGGGATGAGCCGGGAATAGCGTAGGTGAAAAATCCGTCAATGTAGGCACCGTGACCCGCGTGTTCTGTACCGAGAATGGGCACCTCAAGGTACCCGTCTGTTTCAGGGTCGTTGATGTACAACGCGCTCATACCGTTGGCAAGGAAGCAACGACGATAGCGGCTTACGCCCGTCATGTTGCCTACGTTTCTGTTTGCCAAATCCGCGTTAGGGAACAAAGCAGGATTGTCAACGTAAATCAGGTACTCAGTTGCTTGAGTAACGATACGCTCAATGTGAGCCGCTGCGACAAATCCTTCCCTGTTGAAGCCGTACGCTGAGGATGCCTGCTTGTCTGCTTGTCCAATGTCGTTGGCACGGCGACCTACGGGCGTCGGGTTCCATGAGTGAGCGGTGTAGGTTGCATCAAGGTGCAACTTCATCGAGTTGTCAGGACCGGGGAAGATGCCCTGCTCGGGATGGTCGAAGAACTGTTGTGGGAAAACAGGAATCTCGACCATAGCCCGTGTGCTTGCAAACTGCGTACCGAGTTGGTAGTCGTGCGTCACCGTGTCCATGGACTGAAACAGTCTGTCGTTCACGGTGCTGCCGTCCTGAGCCATCGCATCGTCTGCGAAGTTCGGGTCGTTGTACAGGGTCAGCGAAGTCTGCACGTCGGCAGGTGATGAGGTCGTCTTCATCAGGCCAACCGCGTTGCACCACAGGAAGAAGTTGGAGTACTCTTCACCGTCAGCACCGAGGAACCGCCCTGTACCGCTTGCGCTGACGTTGGTGAAGATGAAGCCGGAACCGCCCTTGCTTGCGTACTCAGCACTTGCACCGTTGTCAAGGTACACACGTCCTACCTTCGGGAATGCGATGGTACCCCACGATGCAATGTCAGGCGAGCCGTTGTTCAACGGTGCCACGCTGAGAATGTTCTCCGTGGTTGTGGTGTCGTCTTTGGCGTACACGTGGGTTGCACGAATGGCGCAGGAGCGGCGCGTTGAGCCGGGAAGACGCATCAGCGGGCTTGGGTCGAACGTCGGCTTTGTGTTCACCGCACCTTGCCCCGGTCCTCCAAGCGTCACCGTGACCACGGGTGCATTCGGTTCAATCTCCTTGACGATGTAGGAGTCAGGTGAACCTTCGCCAACCGCGCTGACGTTGCGGTTCAACACGGATTCGACAACACCTGCACCGCTGACGGTGATGGTCGTCAAGTTTGATTCAGGGTCATTTTCCTCGCTGATGCTTCGGAGCCGCGTCCGTGCCATCATCAGCATTATTGTGATGGACGAGTCGTCCTCAAGAGCAGAAAGCAGTTGGTTGCTGCGCCTCCTGTCAGAAGGTTGCACGAAAAGATGCAACTTGCCCGATGGGGCAAGGTAATTGTCAATCACGTCAAACGTCTCATGCACAGGACTGATGCCGTCAGGAATGCCCACGTCAAAGACGCCTGCGCCGGTCTTTTCCTCAGTCGGTGTGACTCGCTTGTAGTTGGAAAACTCGGTCAAGTCACCATCAGTTACAATGCCTGCCTTGGTGAACGTAAGACGGTTGTACACCGATTCGTGGTCCAAAGAAACGTGAGAGGCACGTACGGGTGTAGGCGGTGTACACGGCTCAGCGTCAACGCTTGACACAGGTGTGTACTCAGCAGGGGTGCGAGTAAAGTCCAACTCAGGGTCGTAATCAGCACCGCCTGTGTTATCTCCAACCAAACTGTGCGACTCAAACATGTATTCGTTGCTGCTCTTTACATCAGGGTCAAGAATCAGCAAACCGCCGGGGGCGTACATTGTGGCATCAAGGGCAGCCGCAATGAGGTCGTACACGTACGTCCCACCACCGAGGTCGAGGGAAGCCGCAGGAACCGTCTTCTCAACCATCAGCATTGGTCCGCTGATGCCCATACTTGCACCTGTCAAGTCAATTGCATTGTAGTGAATCTCCACGAAGGGAGCCATGTTATGCGAGGATTGCAAGGCAGGGACATTGAGGATAGCAACACGCGACGTGGTTTCAGGTACAAGATGATACAACCGCGTTGTATCATTTACATCAGAAGCAGACAAAGGCGCAGGTCCCTTCAGCAAGAATGGTAGGTAGTCAAAGTTACTCCCACCAATCCCAATGACTTCACGCGCAGCAGACGGCAAGCCGTTGTGAACAACTGAAGACGCCGTGGTGCTTGACACGATTTCAGTCACCGTAGCCGTGGCATCTTCGCTAAACACGTCCGTCAAGGCGTTCATGGCAAAGGAATTGCGTAGCGAACGGGACACGTTGTCGTAGCGCATTGTCACAATGTCCGCTGCGCCGGTCACCGTTTGGTCCACAACCAAGTCCGTTGGTACCGGATAACGGCGCATGAACTCATGACCAACAACGTGCGAGAAGGTGTGTCGCCCGCTATGTCCAATTTGGAACAAGGGGTCAACATCGCTCGGCCACACGACCGCGAACGGATTGTTCGGGTCGTCGGTGGTGGTTGCCATACGCGATGAGTACACCATGCCGTGCTGCTCGTTGTCCGTCTCGTCAATCACCATCTGACCGGTGCGGTCGAAGACTTGCGTACCGTAGTGCGGTGGTTGGTACGGCTTACCCGTACCGTTGTCAATCAGCAGGTCGGCACCGACTACGACGAAGTAGTTGTCCACGTCAGCCGTCCGGTCGTGCAGCAGCCCGCGCAGTCCACCCGTACCGTTCACGAAGTCAACGTGAATGCTCGTCAACTCGATGACACCCGTGCTACCGTTGATGCTCTTGACGCGCACACGCTCCGGTGGCTTCTGATTGGGCTTCTGTGTGGCCCGCGTGATGGCACCGGGGTTGATGAGCAGGTTGTAGGGTACGTGGGCAATTGAGAGCGTTGAAGGGGTGCCTGAGCCTGTGTAGTAGTCCACAACCTTGTACGACCCCATACTGTACGGTTTGGCCGTAAAATCAACCGTAGGAGAGGCAGAATCGTACGGCTTACCGGTGAACCGTGCAATGAGTACCTGAGCATCGCTTGCAGACACCGTGATGCTCGTAGCATCTGCGCTCACGGCGTTGAACGCATACGTTCCTTCCACCACGTCAATCGGCTCTTCAAAGCGGTACAGACCGGTGGACACGTCCGATTGGGTCGGCATGTGCGACTCAACGGTGGACTTGTCGTAGTGACCGAGGAAATGCAGGGCTTCGACCGCACCACGGAACTCGCCGCCCTTGCCGCCCACGTACACGTGTTCGGTGGAGCGTGCAATGCGCAGGTCTGCATCGAGTACCTGTGATGCAATGAGGTCGCCGTTCACGTACAGAAACGCCTGACCAAAGGAGAATCCTGCTACGACGTGGTACAGGGGTCTGTGTGCAGCATTGAGGTTGGTCGCTTCGCCGTACGTGCCGGTGTTGAAACGGTTGTACGAATCGTGTACACTACCCGCGTGATGAGGATAGACGATGCCATCCCATCGGTCTGTTGCATCAATTGCCGAAGTCAAATATGCCTGAAACAAACCCGTACTGCCCTCAAGTCGAAGGTCAAAGGTTGCAGGGCCGGGGGTGTCCACGGTGCCAAGCGAAAGCGTGAACTGCCCCTCACGG
>Ga0255751_10000547_pt1 | contig 34815 bp, 49 predicted proteins | sample 071ome_20_FD_179951 | JGI IMG/M metagenome (GOLD analysis project Ga0255751, IMG submission 179951) | Coastal salt marsh microbial communities from the Groves Creek Marsh, Skidaway Island, Georgia - 071412BT metaG (version 2) | ecosystem: Environmental > Aquatic > Marine > Intertidal zone >... | reverse complement strand
AAGACGACCCCTTGCCCCCGGCCCCTTCCTACATATCGATAGGGGTCTCACACAAAATTTTGGAGGGTTTTGACGCATGACCGAACACACCGAAGATGAGCGCCCACTGTTGCGCAAGGATACCATCTATCGCCAGATTGCGGCGCATACTTGGGTTGATATCGACAAGCTATCTGTGCATATCGAGCGCACAAGGGATGGCGTCCGGGTGGAGATCTGGCCTATAGTGGATGAGGGCAGTCGCCAGCCATTGGCGCGTGCCTTTGCGCCGTTTGATGCAGTGAAGCTGCCACGCCTGCGCAATCGGCTGATTACGAGGGTGCGACACTTGGGGCCGGACGATGATTGAGAAGGGTGACGGCATCATGCAGCGGCGAATGGACGCCGGTCGCTGCCCGAACTGCAACACTGCGACTTTGGTGGTGCGGCGCATCACTGAGTTACATGCGGAGTATCAATGCGGCATCTGCCGGTTGAAGATCAAGGATTACAAGGGAGATGGCAATGAAGCCGGAAATAACGATGGATAGGTTTGATCTACTGGATGCAGCCAAGGAGGCTGTCAGGGATCGCGGCGAGGAATATGGGTCGCCGTGGGAAAACCACGAGCGGATCGCGGTTATGTGGTCTGCGATTATGGGCGTGGAGTTTGAGCCGGAGCAAGTCGCGCTGTGTCTTGCGGCTATGAAGATTGCCCGGTTGTCGTATAATCGGGATCATCAGGATAGCTGGAAGGACTTGGCTGGCTATGCCGCAGTAGGATCGGAGTGCTTGCATGAGCGAGAAAACGCCAACGATTAGGAGCCAGCGTGCGGCTTTGTCGTCTCAGGACGACAGCCGCCGCGAGGCTGTTGTGCAGGAGTTGGAGGCCATAGCGGCTGGTGAGGCGACTGATGTCATCCAGTGGGATGATATGGGCCGGGTCACGCTGACGCCGAGTGATCAGTTGTCGGAGCGTGCCAAGCGATCTGTCAAAAAGGTGAAGGTCACGCCCAACCAGTTTGGCAACACGATCGAGGTTGAGATGCACGACAAGCTGTCGGCGTTGCGGCTCTTGGCGAAGCATCGCGGGTTGTTGGAGCCAAACAGTGATAGCCAGCGTCCAAGTATGATCGGCATCAACATAACCGGGCCGACTGCAAAGATTGTTGAGATTGAGGGTGACGATGGCTGACGTTATATCGATGAAGGAATATTTGAGTATCCGATTTTTTTCTGAGGATGTGGTTTGTGGCCATTGTGAGTGTGACACCCGGGGCCGTGTTTATGATAGTGGTGAGGCGGTGTTGTGCAGTGAATGCGGTGGTCCGCTCATCACGATTGGCCCGGCTGAGTACACTGGTTTCACGATTGTTACGTTTTCGCCGGAGGAGTAATGGCTAGATCACCCAGAGCGACAGATCGGTCGCCACGCAGACGCAAGCAGCCCACGACTGAGGCGCTTGCTGGTTTGAACTTGAACTTTTCGGAAAGCCCAACGGTATGGCAGTTTTTACAGGACGACAGCTTTGTGCGTGGCTTGATGGGGCCGGTCGGCTCTGGCAAGACGTTTGCCTCGCTTGCCGAGGTGATGTTGAGGGCGGTGAAGCAGGAGCCATCGCCGATCGATGGGATCAGATATACCAGATTTGCCGTGATACGAAACAGCTACCCGGAATTGCGGACCACCACGATCAAGACTTGGCAGGAGATCTTCCCGGAGAATGTTTGGGGTCCGATGCGGTGGTCGCCGCCGATCACGCATCACATCAAGCTGCCACCGCGTGATGGCGTTGCGGGGATTGACTGCGAGGTGATTTTTCTGGCGTTGGACCAACCCCGGGATGTTCGAAAATTGCTCAGTCTTGAATTATCGGGGGGCTTCATTGACGAAGCGCGTGAGTTGCCAAAAGCGGTGGTTGACGGCCTGACATCGCGTGTTGGCCGTTATCCGACAAAGGCGAATGGCGGCTGCACTTGGCGCGGCGTCTGGATGTCCACCAACCCGATGGACAGCGATCACTGGTGGCCGAACCTTGCGGAGAAAAACCCGATTAAGGGCAAATACCCTTGGAAGTTTTACAAGCAGCCCGGCGGCGTGGTTGAAGGCACTGCCGAGCATGAGGACGCGATCTTTGCGGCTGAGAAATGGTGGATCAACAACCCACTGGCTGAGAACGTCAACAATCTGCCGCCCGGCTATTATGAGCAGCAGTTGGCTGGCAAGTCGATTGATTGGATCCAGTGCTATGCCGGTGCGCAGTATGTGTATGTGCAGGATGGCAAGCCGGTCTGGCCGGAGTTTTCTGACAGCGTGATGTCAACCGATGTTGAGATTGAGCCGGGCTGGCCGGTGCATATCGGGCTTGACTTTGGTTTGACGCCTGCCGCTGTGTTTGGCCAGAAAATGCAAAACGGTCGCTGGAATGTGGTGCATGAGTTGGTTGCGTTTGATATGGGTTTGGAGCGGTTCTGCCATCACTTGATTGCGGACATCCAGCAGCATTTCCCGAAATGCGATGTGCTGGTGTGGGGCGACCCGGCTGGTGTTAAGCGGGATGAGATCTTCGAGGTCACGGCGTTTGAGCATCTGCGCACGCTTGGTTTGCACGCCCGGCCAACCCAAAGCAATGATTTTATGGTGCGCCGCGAGGCTGGTGCTATGCCGATGAACCGCATGATTGACGGCAAGCCAGGGTTGTATGTCAGCAACAAATGCACGCGCACACGCAAGGCATTGGCTGGCGGCTATCATTTCAAGCGGGTTGCGGTCGGATCTGGGCATGAGCGGTTCAGGGATGCGCCGAATAAGAACGAACACTCGCATGTGGGTGATGCGTTTGGCTATCTGATGCTTGGTGCCGGTGAGGTGCGCAGCCTGACGCGGAACAGCCAGTTCAGCCAGCAGTTCAAGCAGTTGACGGCGAATGCTGATTTCAGTGTGTTCTGATGTGGCGTGACATACTGACCAGCCCGGACATCACGATTGTGCCGTTTCATTGGGGCCATCCATACACGGCCAATCTGCGTGAGTTCGATCTGGCGTATTTCACTGATCTGCCAAATTACCGCGATGTGCTAAAAGCGTATCAGGCGGCTGGCACCGCATATACGGCTATGGTGGGTGGCAAGGTTGCCTGTTGCTTCGGTTATCAGATCTTGTGGCCCGGCGTTGCCGAAGCGTGGATGCTGACATCCGACCAGATCAATACCAGAGCGGTATCGCTGACCCGCTCCGCTGGTAGGTATTTTGACCACATAGCTACCAAAGAGGGACTGAAGCGGTTGCAAATCACGGTAAATGTCCGACACCGCCTTGCTGTGAGGTGGGCCATTGCGTTACAATTCACGCAAGAGGGGCGTCTGCGCCGGTATGGGCCTGACGGCTCCGATCATATTATGTTTGCGAGGTATTACTGATGGGTGGATTGCTCAAAACGCCAAGAGAGCCACAGCCAGATCCTGAGATTACTGCGGCGCAGGAACGCACAGAGGCGCGTCTGGCCGAAGAAGAGCGCACAAAACTAAAGCAGATTGCGGCCCGGCGGCGTGCCAGACAAGCAGGCGGCCAGCGTTTGCTGCTGTCGTCAATACGCGAGGATGCCGAAAAGGGCATTCAGGAAACACTAGGATAGGGGTGCAGGCATGAGATATGGCGGTTACAGCGGTGGTCGTGGTGAAAGAGGGCGCGGTGCGCCTGCTAGTCGGGGGCCAAGCCGAGCCGAACAGCGGAGCCGTGACGCAGCGTCTGTACGAGATCGTGGCGGTGAGGGCGAACAGCAAATGGTGCCATCGCTGTCTTTGGCAATAGCCAGAGCGATTGGTGCAAATATCGGCGAAAGAGTGCGTGAGGGCATTGCCAGCCGGATTGAGGCCGGTGGCACGCCTGTTCGCGAAGGCGGCATCATCATCGGCGTTGAAACAGACGGCACATATTTCGGTCGCCCTAGAGCGGCTGATGTCAGAACCACAGGTGACGGCGAAGGCCGTGCTGCTGCACCGTCCGCGCAGATGGGCGCGGCGGCTCCGCAGCCCGAACAGCCAGCCGCCAAGACAGTGCGCCGCTCAAAGCTGGTGCAACAGATCGAAGAGGAAAACCGCCGCCGCCGTTTGGCTGGTATGCGCAGGCTTGGATCGCGCACATTGCTGAGTGGCGACCGGCTTACGGCTGACACATTGGGGGCCGCGTAATGCCACTGATGAAGGGCTACGGCAAAAAAACCGTCAAGCGCAACATTGAGATGCTGATGCGCGAAGGTCGTCCGCAAAAGCAAGCTGTTGCTATCGCAATGTCAAAGGCTGGGAAAAAGAAAAATGGAAAATAAGAAAAAAGAGGTTTGGGATAAAAAGCGGCCAAAGGATCTGGGCAAGCCGAAGGGTTTGACGCCAGCACAAAAGCGGTCAGCTATGCGTGCCGCTGCCAAGGCTGGCCGTCCATATCCAAACCTGATTGACAACATGAGGGCTGCTCGTGGCTAGTCCAGCTTGGCAACGTAAAGAGGGCAAGAACCCAAAGGGTGGCTTGAATGAGGCTGGGCGGCGTTCTGCCAAGGCCGAAGGCATGAACCTAAAACGCCCTGTAAAAAGCGGGGATAACCCCCGCCGGGCGAGTTTCTTGGCGCGTATGGGCAACATGCCCGGACCTGAATACAAGGACGGCGAACCCACGCGCCTGACCTTGTCGCTGCGCGCTTGGGGCGCTAGCTCCAAGGCTGACGCGCGCAAAAAGTCAAAGGGGATTAGCAAGAGAAACGAGGCGAAGGCATGAGGTACAGTGTTGAGCAGATCCTGAAGCGGCACGATGCCGCGCAGCGGCGCAAGGACAATTGGCGGCAGATCTATGAAGATTGCTATGAGTTTGGCCTGCCGCAGCGCAATCTGTATGATGGCTATTACGAGGGTGGCGGTTCACCCGGCCAGAACAAGATGGTGCGCGTGTTCGACAGCACCGCCATCAATGCGGTGCAGCGCTTTGCCAATCGCATCCAGTCTGGCCTGTTTCCACCGTATGCGCCTTGGTGCCGGTTGGAGCCGGGGCCGGAGATCCCGGAAGATCGCCGCCTAGAGGCGCAAGCCGCGCTGGATCTGTACTCAAACACGATGTTTTCAGTGTTGCGCCAGTCCAATTTTGATCTGGCTATGGGCGAGTTCCTGCTTGATCTGGCGGTCGGTACGGCTGTCATGCTTGTGCAGCCCGGTGATGAATTGACGCCAATCCGCTTTACAGCGGTGCCGCAGTATCTGGTCAGCATCGAAGAGGGTGCGCACGGCAAGGTCGATAATGTGTATCGCCGGATGCGGCTGAAGGGTGAGGCCATCACCCAGCATTGGATGGATGCCGAGATCCCCGATCGCTTGCAGCGCATGATTGATGAAAAGCCGACTGAAGAGATCGACCTGATCGAAGCTACGCTGTACGACCCAGAGCGCGGCGAATACTGCTATCATGTGATCTGGGCCGAGGGCAAAGCAGAATTGCTGCATCGCTACATGAAATCCAGCCCTTGGATCGTGGCGCGTTACATGAAAGTTGCCGGTGAGGTGTATGGCCGGGGGCCGCTGGTCACAGCGATCCCTGACGTTAAAACGCTGAACAAGACGCTGGAGTTGCTGCTGAAGAATGCCAGCTTGTCGATTGCCGGTGTTTACACAGCGGCAGATGACGGCGTTCTGAACCCGCAGACGATCCGCATTGCGCCGGGTGCCATTATCCCGGTCGCACGCAATGGCGGCCCGAATGGTGAAAGTCTGCGTCAGATGCCACGTTCCGGCGACTTTAACGTGAGCCAGATTGTGATCAATGATCTGCGCATGAACATCAAAAAGATCCTGCTGGACGACACGCTGCCGCCTGACAATATGTCGGCCCGGTCTGCCACCGAGATTGCCGAGCGCATGAAGGAACTGGCCCAGAACCTTGGGTCTGCTTTTGGTCGCCTGATCACCGAAACTATGGTGCCGCTGGTTGCACGCATCCTGTATGTGATGGATGAGCAGGGTCTGATTGAGATGCCATTGCGCGTCAATGGCCTTGAGGTCAAGGTCACGCCGGTCAGCCCGATTGCCCAGGCGCAAAATATGGGCGACATCGAGAAGATCATGCAGTGGGTGCAGATGTCTGCGGCGCTTGGCCCAGAGGGCCAGATGGCCGTCAAGACCGGCAGCATCTCCGATTATGTGGCTGACAAGATGGGCATTCCGGCAGATCTGCGCACTACGCCACAAGAACGTCAGCAGATGATGGAACAAGCAATGCAGGCGGCACAGATGCAGGCACAAGCCGAGCAGGGGCCGCCGCCAGAAGGTGAGATGGTATGATTGTAGAGGGATGGGAAGGTCTGCAAGCGGTAGACCCGAAGATTGCAGAAAAGCAGCAAGTCGACAAGGATGACATTGATCGGCTTTATCTGCGCGTGTTCGCCAGTGACGATGGGGCAAAGCTGCTCACCCATCTGCGGTCACTGACGATAGAGCAGCCGACTTGGTATCCCGGTGAGGATGCAAGCCACGGTTTTGCTCGTGAGGGCCAGAACAGTCTGGTCAGAGAAATCGAGCGGCGTATCAAAAGAGCGAGAAACCTATGAGTGAAACTGAGGGGTTGTTGGCCGAAGCCCAGATTGAGGGTGACGATAACCAGCAGCAAGCAGATGAAACAATCTCACACATGCAACCAGACGCAGAGGCAGTTAATGCTGAGGCTCTGGCAACAGAAGAGGACGGCGATGCCAGACCAGAATGGTTGCCCGAAAAATTTAACACTGCGGAAGATCTGGCAAATGCTTATTCGGAATTGCAGAAAAAGTTTTCGCAGGGCAAGCACAAGGCTCCAGATGAGTATGATCAGTCTGTCTTTACACAAGCTGGCATTCCAGAGGACGATGAACTCTATTCAACCTATCGTGATTGGGCGAAAGATAACGGCATCAGCCAAGATGCTTTTGACCAATTGGCTGGTAAGTTTATTGAATTGGCTGGTTCTGAGGCTGAACAAGCTGAGATCAGCTATCAGGAAGAGTACAAGAAACTAGGTGCCAATGCCGATGCGACTATCAAGTCGATGACGCAGTGGGCGCAAAGTCTTGTCAATAAAGGTGTTTGGGGTCAGGACGACTTTGAAGAGTTCAAGATTATGGGCGGCACTGCCCAAGGCATCAAGGCTCTACAAAAGATCCGATCTTACTACGGCGACAGGCCGATACCAATTGACGTTGGCCCGGTTGACGGTGCGCCATCCAAGGATGAGTTGCAGTCAATGATTAGCAAGCCGGAATACCAAAGTGATCCGGCATATCGCGCCAAGGTTGAGCGAATGTTTGAACAGGTGTATGGCACCGAACAATACAGCGCCGTATAAACCTAAAGCGGGGGTCATTTACAGCCCCCGCTTTTTTTCATATAATCCCCTTGACAGACAATCGTTTTTCGACCTGTTCGACCCGCTTGGGGGCGAAGCGTAATCGCCCAAGCCGCAGCCCGGAAGGATACCTGTTTGGCGTCAATCGTGTTTTAACTTTTACAAAGGAACAGGAAAATGGCAGTAGGCATTTCCAATGCTTTTGTACAGTTGTTCGATGCCGAGGTAAAGCAGGCATACCAAGCTGCTCGTCAGCTTGCCGGTGTAACTCGCGAGCGTACAAATGTCGAAGGCAATCAGGTCAAGTTCCCGAAGATCGGGAAGGGAACCGCAACAGTCCGCGTACCGCAGACTGACGTAACTCCGCTGAACGTGACGTACTCACAAGTCACAGCCACAATGAGCGACTACATTGCTGCGGAATATAGCGATATCTTCAACCAGCAGAAAGTCAACTTTGACGAGCGCCGTGAGCTTGTCCAAGTTGTCGGTAATGCCATTGGTCGCCGGATGGACCAGCTTGTTATTGACGCGCTCAATGCAGCTTCTTCACCGTCAACCGTTGCAACAAGTGTTGGTGGCGCAGGTACAAACATGAACCTTGCCAAGCTGCTTGCAGCCAAGAAGGCTCTGGATACCAAGAACGTGCCATCTGAAGGCCGCTGCATGATCATTCATGCCAATGGCCTGTCAGCATTGCTTGATGAGACTGAACTGACCAGCAGCGATTTCGCTACTGTTAAGGCTCTCTCAACTGGTGAGATTGACACTTTCCTTGGCTTCAAGTTCATCACCCTTGGCGATCGTGACGAAGGTGGTCTGCCGCTCCCATCAACCCGCACTTGCTTTGCGTTCCACCGCGATGCAATCGGTCTGGGCATCGGCATGAACCAGAAGTCTGAAATCAACTACGTTCCTGAAAAGACATCGTTCCTCGTGTCCTCAATGTTCTCCGCTGGCGCGGTTGCCATTGACGATGATGGCATTGTCAAGATTTCAGCGACTGAATAGGAAGGAGTGTAAACAATGGCTTTCTCTTCAGCAGGATGGAACGTGATTGGCGCAGCCAAGTCTGGCAATGCTCCAAGCATGTACACTTACACATCAGCAGACGCAATCGCGACTGTGAACACATCTGGTTATTTCAATGACCTGTCAGACACAGTGGCAGTCGGCGATGTGATCTTTGTTCACGACAGCGCGACACCAACAATGTCAATCGTTGTTGTTCTGTCAAACGCCTCTGGTGTTGTCGATGTGTCAGACGGCACGACAGTGTCTGTCGCTGACGCCGACTAATCATAGCGGGGCCGGGCAACCGGCCCCCTTTCCCTTTTTTGGAGTTACGCGATGGCGGCTGGTGATACCAAACTATCAATTTGTTCTGATGCTCTCATCATGCTTGGCGCGGCTCCGCTCTCATCATTTGCCACCGGCACCGATGAGGCACAGGTCGCTGACCGCCTTTATGACGATGTGCGCGACACACTGCTTATGCAGTACCCCTACAGTTGGACGTTGAAAAAGGTGAAGCTGGCCCAGCTTGCTGACACGCCTATCAACGAGTGGAAATACAAATACCAGATCCCCGGTGATGTGCTTGGCAACCCAAAGGCTGTTTTCAGTTCTGGCAGTGTTGGCGCAAATACTGTGCGTGACTTTGAGATCTATGCAGGCGGCTTGTACACAAATCTTGAAGAGGTTTGGATTGATTACCAGTACCGCCCAGAACCAGCCATCTTCCCGCCATATTTTGTGCGCCTGTTAAAGATGGCGCTGGCCGCTGAGTTTGCCGAGCCAATTACCGACCAGATTACCAAGGCCGATTATTACCACGGCAAGGCATACGGTTCGCCATCAGAAAACATGCGCGGCGGTTTGGTGCGCGTTGCCATCAACATTGATGCCGCTGGCCAGCCAACCCAGAACATCCAAGAGTTCCCCATTGCTGACATAAGGTACTAGCATGAGCCGCATCATTCAGATCCAGAATGACTTTACCAGCGGCGAACTAGATCCGAAGCTGCGTGCGCGTACTGACATTGCGCAGTACAAGTCTGGCCTGACAACAGCACGCAATGTCAGCATCCAGCCGCAGGGCGGTGCAAAGCGCCGGGATGGCACCAAATACATCGCCGCGCTGGATAGCGGTGCAGGCACTGCTGTGCGGATGGTGCCATTTGAGTTTAGTGTGAATGACAGCTACATGCTGGTCTTTACGCCGGGCAAAATGTATGTGTTCAAGAACGGCGCACAGATTACCGACATCAATGGCAGTGGCAACGATTATCTGACGGTTGCCAGCCTGACCAGCGCAATCCTGCCTCAAATGAATTGGGTGCAGTCTGCCGACACCGTGATTGTCGTGCATGAGGATCTTGCGCCCACGAAGATTGTGCGCGGCGCGACAGATGCCGACTGGACAGCCAGCGTCATTGAGTTCGATCATGTTCCCTTGTATGCATTTGAACTAGATTTCCACAATCCGCAATTCACTATTACGCCATCAGCAATAAGCGGCAACATTACGATCACCGCGTCATCGGTAACAAGTGACACAGGCACAGCACAGGCTGGCAGTAGCAACACAATTACGCTGAAGGCGGCGTCTAGCTTTACGCTTGATGATGAGCCAAATGGCATGTTCATTGAGATTACGTCTGGCACTGGCTCTGGGCAAAAACGGCATGTTGAGGACTATGTTGCGTCAACAAAAGTTGCGACAGTTTATCCGGCGTGGGATACCGCGCCTGATGCCACATCAAACTATAAGATTGTAGCGTTCAATGATGCCGCCGTTGGTGAGTACGCCACGGCTGTAAATGGGTTTGGTCGTGCGCGTTATGTTGAGTTCGTCAGCGACACACAGATGAAAGCATACGTTGAGATCCCATTTTTCGACACAAGCGCGATTGATGCTGGCGACTGGCAGTCGGAACACGGCTATGAAGAGGTGTGGTCAGCAACACGCGGATATCCCCGGTCGGTGACTTTCCACGAGGGCCGGTTGTTCTTTGGCGGCACCAAGAGCCGACCATCGACCTTGTATGGATCTCGCGTCTCTGACTTTTTTAATTTCAACCCCGGCGAGGCGTTGGCAGATGATGGGGTGTCGGCAACACTTGACACCGGCACCTTTAACGCGATTGTCGATATCTTCTCTGGCCGTCACTTGCAAGTGTTCACGACCGGCGCTGAGTTCTATGTGCCGCAGACATTGGATGAGCCGATTACGCCAACCAACCTGATCGTGAAGCAGCAGACTGCGTTTGGCATGAAGCCCGGCATTCGTTTGCAGAACGTGGATGGTTCAACGCTGTTCATCCAGCGACAGGGCAAGGCCATTCAGGAATTTATCTACAGCGACAGCGTGCAGGCATATACGTCAGCCAAGATCTCGCTGTTGTCATCGCATTTGTTGAAATCGCCGGGCGAGATGTCTGTGCGTGTTGCCACATCAACCGATGAGGGCGACCGGCTGATGATCGTTAATGACGATGATGGCAGCATCGCGTGTTACACATTGTTGCGTAGCCAGAACGTGATTGCGCCGTCTGAGTGGACCACTGACGGTGAGTTCCTGAACATCGGGGTGGATGTGGACGACATATACGTTGTGGTCAAGCGCACAGTGAATGGGGCCACCGTTTACTATGTGGAACTGTTTGATGGCGACACACTGCTCGATTGCGCCAAGACTGGCGGCGCTGCCAGTTCTGTCACGATGGGTCACCTCGAAGCGGCCACAGTCAAGATCATCCGCGATGGTGTCATCGAGCCGGATCAGACAGTGCCGGGATCACCTTACACTGTGACCTTTGCCACTGCGGCCTCTACAAGCTATCAGGTCGGCCTTAACTTTACGCCGGAGGTAAAGACACTGCCGGTTGAGCCAAACCTGCCCAGCGGCTCTCTAAAGGGCTTTAAGAAGCGGATATTTGAGGTTAATGCCGAATTGTTCGAGACGCAGGCAATGACGATTGAGGGCAAAGAGGTGCCGTTCCGCAATTTCGGTGCGGCTGTTCTTGATGGCGCGGTTGATGAGTTTACCGGCATCAAGACATTGCACGGCATTTTAGGGTATACTTATGACGGCCAGATCACGATTGGTCAGGATGTGCCGTTAAAGATGACATTACTTGGGATCGATTACAAAGTGAGTGTGGGGCAGTAAGATGGCAAATCCAATGTACATTGTGGCTGGTCTGCAAGCGGCAACATCTATGATGTCCGCGAGAGCGCAGGCCAAGGGCTTGGCCTCGCAGGCGGCTATGGACAAGGTACAAGCCAGATCTGAGGCGCTAAAGTACAAGCAACAAGGCGTAAAGGTTTTGGAAAACATCTTGCAAACAGATGCCTTAATTGTTGCTAGAGCCGGTGCCGGCGGCATAGATCCATTCAGCGGCAGCGCGAAAACCTTGTCAGATTTTGCGTTGGCTAAAGGCATTGAAGAAAAGCAGTTGTCTGATGATGGCGCATTGATTGCTATCCGCACTGGCATGATGCAAGCTGATCAACGCATGATGCAGGCAAAAGCGACTATGCTGGCAGGCGTTGCTAACGCCGCCACTGCATTTGGTCAGGCTTACGCTTTTGACAAACAGCTTGGCACAGCGCCGGCTGGCGAAATAACAAAGGTAACATAATGGCCGAGCTTCCAAGATATCGCCCATTAGGCGTAGCAATCCCATCAATACCAACTGTTGATTTTGTATCAACAGGCAGAGCGCAGGCGCGTGTTTACGAAAACATATCTCGCGGCCTTGATGTGATGCAGCGGTATGTGGCGACAAAAGAAGAGGCAAAAACAAAGTTTGAAGCCGAGCAATGGGCCTATGATCAGGATCTGTCAGCAGAGCAATTGCAAGCAGCACTATCTGCCGGGCGATCTATTGAGGAAATTATTGGAGACCCAACAACAGTTTTTGGGTCTGTGTCAATCGCCAGCACTGCATCTAAGTTAAAGACAGAACTTGAGGCCGGCGTCAGAAGCCAGCTTGCTGCTTTAAGTGCGAAGGTTGATGGCGGTGCTGACATAGATTTGATGGCAGAAATAACTGCAATCAATGGCGTTCAAGCCGGCCACACAGAATTGCTGTCGCAACTTGACCCAACTATTGCCAATGCTTTTTCTGCGTCTGTTGCCACAATGGCCGCGCCGGTATATTCAAAAGCCCTTGAGCGCGAAATAAAAATGAGCCAAGCAATAGCCAAGGCAAAAGGTCTTGATGCTATGGCTGGTGCGTTGCAATCGTTTGAGGACATTTATCGCACAGACAAGGGCGGCGTTGTACTTTTACAAGATGGAACATCTATCCTGCGAACAGATGGCGAGGCTGACAATCTCCAGCGTTCGATTAGCGACCAATTGATTGCGACTAATGACGCCAACTTTGCAACAACAGAGATGTCTAAGTTTGAGGGCATCAAAACAACAGCAAAGATAAATGTATTGACAGAACACGCCGTCAATCTTCCTGAAGAGAAAAGATTGTCAGCGTTACGCACTGGCGACTTTGGCGACAAGACCGCACTATTCAACACATTAGATGACACAAGCAAGGCAGTGTTGCGCAAACAGGTGCGTGATGAAATCATTGCGCGGCAAAACGCAGATGACCAAGCGCGTGCAGATGGCGTGTTAACTGCAAGACAAGACACAGTGCTAGATGTGCTGGCATTTATGGAGAACGATGACGGCAGCGTTGAGGCGAATGACGCGCTTGGCCGATTGGGTGAAACAGCAATGAATTACCCAGAAGTGATTGATGGTCAGGGGATTGTGGCGCTGGCCAAGTCAAAACAAACAATACGACAAGCTGGGTATTACGAAGAAGAAAAACCAAGTTTGGTGTTCGCAATCAAAACATTAATTCGCAATGGACAAATTGTTGATTTCCTCCAGCTTGCAGCCAAAGCAGAAGAACTTGGTTTAGGGCCAAAACAAACAAACGGTTTGACGACATACTTAGACAGCACGCAGTTGCGGATCAACAATGCTGTCGATGATGAGGCTCGAAAACATGCAGGGCTTACGACAGGCATGATTAATGTTAAGGTTAACCAAGCCAAGGCAGTAAACAGTTTTATCGCAAATGTAGAGAGGCGGTTTGATGACGCCGTAGCCGCTTGGCAAGAGGGCGGCGAAACAGGGTCACGCCCCAGAAAAGATGTCATAGCTAGAGAATACAGATTGGAACTTGCCAGCAGCAAATACCAAAAGGTTATTGATGCGACCCTTAGTTCGCTTAATGAAAAATATGGTGATGTGTTTAATGAATACACCACAACAGAAGAGGTCCGCGCAAATCAAAGGGCGTGGGGAATAAGTGACGCAGATCTAACGACAATTATTTCCAAAATTTCTACTGTGCAGAAAAACATTGTTTTGCGGGATGAATTGCGATGAATGGGTTTTTAGAAGATAGGGTGATGGATGAACTTGCTGACATGCACAACCAGCAAGCCGATCAAAGATCTTTTTTGCAAATAGACGCCACCAGAGAAAATGCGCAAGAGCGCCCCGCTGAAATGGGGTTTTCTGGCACATTTATGGACGAAAGCTATTCGCCGCCAACAACAAAACCAAAATACACTGAAGATCAATTGGAAATGATGCCGGATTGGATCGAGGTGTCGAAACGCATGTATCGCGTAATGGAGGGGTATGAGTTTATTGGATCTGACAAACAGGCCGCTGCCTATGGTATGGATCTGATGTCTGAGTTTAATTGGAATGTAACTGGCCCCGCTGGGTTCCCCGGAGAGGCTGGGATTAGTTCGCCCGGCATGATTGGCCAAGTTTGGAACATCGTAAACAGTGGCGGTTACACAGACTTGGATGGCAATTTGGTAACCAAAGAAAACAACGCCAACGATTTCTTGTTTCTGCTCAACACATATGCTGACACCAAAACAGAAGGCGAAACAATTAAACGGTCATTCCGCGCTTTGTTTGGCGCTCCAGAAACATACGCTACTTTTGCCGGCGGCATTACCGCGCCGTTTCTCAAAGCCGCTGCAATGAAAACCAGCAGCATGACAGCGCGTCAAATGCTGATGGCTGCCGCCAAAACAGCCGGGTTTACCACGCAGCTTGCAAAGCGTGCGCCGGGCAAGAGTGGCGCAATTGCTGGCGCTGCTTACGCAGATCTATATGAGGGTGCAAATATGATCCTAGAGACAGCGGCTGGTATGCCGCCGTCTTTGAAAGAAGCCGTTATGAGGACGTTGACAACAAGTGTTGCTGGCGCTGGCGCTGGCGGGTTGTTGGGCAAACTCTTTGGTGGTGCCGCTGAAGAGGTCGCGCCGGCTGTCAGCAGGGGGGTTGTGGCCGCTGGCGAGGCTGCGGAGGCGCGTATGGCAGAGCGTGGCCCTATAACAAGCCGCGTCATGTCAGGCGTTGATCCAATGGAGGTGATTGACCCGGCGCTTGCGGCTATGGGCAAAATGGCGCAGGGCCAAGATTTGCAGCCTGTATTTACGCCGCGCACCGAAGCCGACACCAACATCATCGGCGTGCCGGGAAAATATACAGTGACAAACCCAGCATATGAGCCGGTGCAACTTGGCCGTAAAAATGAGATGTTTGTTGCAGCTAAAATGACCCCAAATAACTTTGGGGAGCAATCATTTAGGCTTGATGAAATTGCACAAGAATTTCCAGATCCTCTGGCATCAGCCCAAAACTATGTCAACATGATGTCAAAAACATTGAATAAGCAAGAAACTCCAGCGCCACCAGTCTGGATGATTGAGCATGCCAATGATATGAACAAATGGTCTGATTGGTTCAAGCAATTAACCCCGGCACAAATCAAAGCCGCTAATGACGGCCTTGCTGTTCAAGAAAGATTTAAGGCTGCATATGAGGCTGGTGCTGGTGCAGAACTGACTGGCCAACTTATGTTATGGTCTATTTTGTCGCGCCGGCTGTCAGCATTCCCACATGAAAGCGGATATAAAGACTTGGCTGAAAAAGCAATGCCATTCATTGAAAAGGCAGCGCGTGGAGAGTGGTCAGATGCTGATACAGCCGGGTGGCTGAAAATGGTTAAAGCCACAATACCAACAGGTAGCCCCGGCAAATCAGCAACAAGCAACGCAAATGATTTTGGCAAAGTGTTTTTGAAAAAAATGGCCGCCGTTGATGAGACAGGCAAATCAGCATTGACGCGCTTGCACGAAATGATAGCAAACCCAAATATGTCCAGCCGCGATTTGAGACGCGCATATTATGGGCTAGCGGAAGATACAGGAATTAAAAATAAAATCCTATCTTTTGCCTTGCTTGTGTCAGGCAGGAATGATGTTGTTGTTCTTGATCGCATCCAGATAAACCAGATGTGGGCCGGCGGTGACAAGGTCTATGATGATATAATGGCGCAGTTTGATACGTCACAAGGGCTTGCCCAATATGAGGCTTTGGAAAGATCATTGATGGATCGGGTTCCAGAATTATATAGAATGGCAGGCCGCACTGAAGAGGGAACTGTAGGCCGATATCACTGGGAAAGTTGGGTGCGCGCATCTGGACAAATTGTGGCACACCCAACATTAGAAACTGTTGTCAGAACATCAGAGCGTAAGGCAACGCCAACGGCAAATGTTCCTGTTATGGAGGGCCGCTTCCATCAAAAATATTCTGGCGCTAAATATGAAAAGATGCCAGATGGTTCATTTAGATACATATACGAAACAAGTGCTGGCGAACCATATCAATTCACAAAGCAAGAACTAGATGATATGTTTAGCGAGGCTTTCAAGAAAAAGTCTGGAGTTTTGCCGCCTGACTTCCCGGGAGTAAAGTCTTTTGAAGGTGGCAGCATACCTTGGTACGAATACGAAGGAGTAAATCGTGGAAAACTTGACGAACTCATCAGAGCAGCCGGAACAAAAATCGAATAATGTAATGGCATTAGTTGCGGCTTTGTATGACAGCCGCGAACAAATGCCGATGCAAGCAGAGCCAAAAGAGGCAGATCAGCCAGAGGAATAAACAATGGCAACTCCTAGAGACATTCCTGTTCCAGATATGGCCGACCAAGAAGATGGTATTCAACCAGCAAGCGTTGTTTCCAAGTTATCTAGGGGCGTCACTCGTGAATTAATCCAGCCTTTGACCAAGCCCGGTGCGCGGATCTCACCAAGATCCAAAGTGGTTGAGGCGGTTGAAGCGCCAGCAGTTGGTGAAATGCCGCTTGGCCCCCGCATCGAGTTAGCGCCAGAAGCTGAAGCACCGCAACCTGTCAAACCAGCGCCTGTCAGTGAGGCAGAACTTGAAACATTGGCTGCGGCTAGAGAGGCTGAGATAGGCACACCGCGTGAGGTGCCATCGCCATCAGCGGCGCAACTAGAGGCTGGGCTGGTTAAAGGCCCGGTCAACACCCGCTTTTATGATGATGATGGTCTGGCGGCTACAATACAAGCCACAGCAAAAGCCGTGGATGACGGCGCACTCATTGCAATAAAACCAAGAACTATTGGCGAGATTTACGATGCTGCCATAGAGGCTGGCACTCCAAAAGAAAATTTGGACGCTATATTTGGTGGCCAGCCAATGTCCACCCCCATTGGCAATGATCAACTCAACCAGCGTATGGCCGGCCTCGTTTTGCTTGAAAGGGCAAGCGCGGAAAGGGTTGATGAGTATTTGCGGCTGGCGGCAAGAAATGAACTTGACGATGCCGGCAAGCTAGAGGCCCGGGAAGCTATTGCGCAGCACAATGTTATAATGGCAGAACTTGCTGGCGCAAAAACTGACATAGCGCGTTCAATGAATGTGTTTAAGGGGATCCAAGGCCAACGCGCTGGTGTGAGCATCAATGAAATGCGTGCCGCGCTTGATAACCTTGGTGGTGACGATCAACTGCGTTTGCTGGCTGAGACATACAACAGCACAAACAGCAAGGCCGCACGCAACGCTTTGCTGCGTAACAGCGTCAGGCGCAAGGCTTATGAATCTATGGTCTATATGGCGCAGTCGGTCATGCTGAACGATTACACCACCCATATGTACAACGCCGCCGGCAACGCACTGATGCAGTTCTTAGATGTGCCTGAACGTATGGGCGCAGTTGCTGTAGCGCCTTTGCGAAAGGGGCTTGAGGCGCTTGTTGGTAAGGCCAACCCAGATCAATACTATGGTGCAGATATCTATGCGCGGCTGTCTGGCATTCGCAATGGATTGGTCGATGGTTGGGGCATGATGGGCCGCAAGTTTGTGGAGGCTGGCGCGGCGAAGGATGCGCCACGCGATCCGCTGCGTGCAGAATATTGGGCGGGTGCGCCTTACAGAATACCGTTCACCAAGCAAATTAGGGAGTTCCCTGATCTTACAGACACCGCACTTGGCAAAGCATTTAATGGGATGGGGCTTGTTTACAGCCTGCCATTTAGAGCGCTTGGTGCCGCCGATGAGTTTTTTGCCGGGGTTGCCCAGCGGGTGCAGTTGCATGAAGAGGCTGCGCGTCTTGGCGGTGAGGTGTTTGACCAAACATTTGCAGATCTGATCGCACGCGGCGCAGAAGAAAAAACGGCTCACGCGCAAGCTATAGAAGCTGGCCAACGTGCCGTGCAAAAATTATTGTCTGAGCGCCCGGCAGATGTCGAGGCGTCTGTTCAGGCTTGGCGCAAGCAAGCCACGTTGCAGGACGATCTCGACAGAGAACTGCCTATGGCTGGCATCTATGCCGGCGCAAACAAACTGATGAACAAATGGTACATCAAGCCGCTTGCGCCGTTTTCCAAAACCTTAACAAACATTGCCAATGAGGGCGCGGCTAGATCTGGGCCGCTTGCGTTGTTGTCTGCGCGTTTTTGGAGTGACTGGCAAAAGGGTGGGCGTCATCGTGATCTAGCTATTAGCCGGCTTGCGCTTGGTGGCGCTATGATATGGGCAGGCTATGAGGTAGCAGGGCGGGGCAGGGTCACAGGCGCTGGCCCCGGCGACACAGGCCAGAGAAACGATTTGAAAAGCAGGGGCTGGCGCGAGTTCTCGCTCCGGGTTGGAAAGGATGAGGTTCCATCCGATCTTGTGTCGCAGCTTAGAGAAATCATCGGCGAGGAAAATTTTGGTGACGGCACTGGCGAGGACTTTGGCGACAGCTACTTTATCCCGCTCAATCGCCTTGAGCCGGCAAACATGCCCTTTTTGATGGGCGCTGCTATTGCTGATGCAGTTAAGTATGACGGCTACGATCCAGATAACACAATGTTTGACACTGCATTTAGCGCTGGTATGGCTGGTGTTTCTGAATACGCCACATCTATACCGACAATGCAAACATTCTCAGAGATGATGGCAATTGCCGGATACAGGCAAGAGACAGCCGGCGATCGTGGCATGAAAATATGGAATGCTTTTGTGAAGCGGTATTCCAGCTTTTACATCAATGCCATCCCGATTGCCGGCATGAGTAACAGCACGATGGCATCGCGCATTGAGAGGGCCATTGATCCGACCGTCAGAGATGTCGGCGTGGGTGATGAGTATCATCCGGCATTGGCTGGCTTTGGTGAGGCTATGAATAGATGGCGCTCTCGCATCCCATACTATTCGACCGGGTTGCCGGCGAAGCTGGACAAGTGGGGCAATGAAATCGGCATGTCAGAAAACTCTGCTTGGATCCCGCTCACCGTATCAAAGGGTGAGAGCAATGAGGTGCTTGAGTTTTTGGATGCTATTCAATACTCGCCGCCAGAAGTGCCACGCGCCATTGATGGCGTCAAAATACCATCAGATATTAAAAAGCGGTTTGCTGAATTGTACTCAAAACAAATTATGATTGATGGCATGAGCCTCGAAGAGAACATCAAGTCAACTATGGGCGAAATGATGGAAGAGTACAAAGTGGAAGGCATATATGGCAGTGATGTGCCTATAGGCGACATGCGTTCAATGGTCGCTAACATAGTTGGCCAATACCGCAAGATTGCAAAGGCGCGAATGTTTGGGGCTATCCAAGAAGATCCGATGAACCCCGGAAGATATGAGTATTCACTGACGCCAGAAGATCTGTCGGATTATGGCCTCGATGATATGCGGATTGAGTTCCCTGCATTTGCCGAAATGCTGGCAATTGCAAAAAACAAAAAGAGATACCCAAGGCTGGCGGCTCCAGCTAAACCCACCTTACAAGGGATCTTGGATTAGTGTATAATGCACACAACAAAATGAGGCACAGAGATGGCTGACTACAACATTAATGCAATCACGCGCCGGGTCGTGTTCACTGGTTCAGCCGGGCTTGGGCCATACGCCTTCACGTTTGAGGTGTTGGACGAGAACGATGTTGCGGTGTATTTCAACACCACGCTGCTGACGCTGACCACAGACTACACTGTGACGATCAACGCCAATGGCACCGGCTCAGTGACGATTGTGACCGGCAGTTCTGTACCATCAACGCCAACTGCGTCTGACAGCATCATCATCGTTGGCGCACGCGACATCGAGCGCGTAACCGACTTTGTGACAGCGGGTGATCTGCTGGCATCCAGCCTCAATGAGCAGCTTGATGCGCTCACCATCTTTGATCAGCAGCTTGCCGAAGAGAATGCCAGGACGCTGCGTGCGCCTGTTTACGACCCGGCCCTTGTGGCTGATGGCGGCACGCTGGACATGACACTGCCTGCCAAGGCGGCGCGTGCTGGTAAGTACCTCCAGTTTAACAGCACCACCGGCAACCCAGAGGCCGGGCCTGACAGCACCGATGTGACGGCGTTGGCTGACATCGCCACCGATATTGCTACGCTGGCAGACATCGAGGACGGCACCGATGCGACTGATGCCATTCAGACAGTGGCCGGGATCTCAGCCAACGTCACGACAGTCGCTGGCATCGCATCAAACGTCAGCACAGTGGCTGGCATCCAAGCGGATGTGACGGCTGTTGCTGGCGATGCCACTGACATCGGAACCGTTGCCACCAACATTGCGTCTGTCAACACAGTGGCTGGCAACATCAGTGAGGTTGTTGCTGTTGCCAACGATCTGAATGAAGCGGTGTCCGAGGTTGAGACGGTAGCCAACGATCTCAATGAGGCGGTATCGGAGATTGAGACGGTTGCGGCCAGCATCGCCAATGTCGATACGGTTGGCACCAACATTGCCAACGTCAACACCGTGGCTGGCAATAACGCCAACGTCACAACGGTTGCTGGTATCAGCGCAAACGTCACAACCGTGGCCGGGATCTCTGGCAACGTGACTACGGTTGCTGGCATCAGCGGCGATGTTACTACGGTTGCGGCTGATGGCACTGACATCGGCACAGTAGCTGGCGCAATCAGCAATGTTAACACTGTCGCTGGCATCTCAGGCAACGTGACAACCGTTGCTGGGATTAGCGGCAATGTTACGACAGTTGCGGGGATTAGTTCTGATGTGACGGCTGTCGCAGCAGATGCGACTGACATTGGTACGGTAGCCACTAACCTTACTGGCACTGACACCATCGGCACTGTGGCTACCAACATTGCAAACGTAAACTCAGTTGGCGGTTCAATCTCTAATGTCAACACCGTTGCGACTAACATCTCATCGGTCAACGACTTTGCTGACAAGTATCGTATTGGCGCATCTGACCCAACAGTGGACAACGATGAAGGTGATTTGTTCTACAATACCACCACAGACACGTTGAAGGTGTACACTGGTGCTGCTTGGGAGCAGGGTGTAACGGCTGGCTCTGGCTTCTTGCCCACAACTGGCGGCACGATGACAGGCGACATCAATTTCGGCGACAACGACAAGGCCGTTTTTGGTGCTGGGTCTGACTTGCAGATTTATCACGATAGTGCAAATGCTAATAGTTACATTCAAGATGCTGGGACAGGTCAGCTAAGATTAGAAGCTGATAGTGTTGCAATTACAAACACTGGACATACAGAATATGTTGCTTTGTTTAATGAAAACGCAGATGTAAAACTTTATTACGATGGCTCAGAAAAACTCGCCACCAGTGCCACTGGCGCGGTCATCACCGGAGTGCTGACTGCGGATGGGTTGACTATAAGCACAGACGGTTACAGACAATTACTACTTACATATCCTGACGCGTTTACATCAAAGTTACAAATAGGCTTTTCTAACTTTTATGTGCAAGGTTCTGTGACAACCGATGAACTTACTATAGCAAACAATTCGAGCGGTCAGACTAAATTTATAAACCAGAGCAAAACATCACTTCTTATTGATAACTCTAACGATGTGTCGCTGTATGATTCAACAGGCACAACACAAGGTTTCTTCTGGGATGCCTCGACACAGCGGCTTGGGCTGGGAACTACGAGTCCCTCCAGTTATGGGCGTCTCGCAGTGATGACACCGACAGCTAACTACGGCTTTTTTGGCGTTGACAATTCTGTTGGCGGCGGCGGCGGTATCAACCTTGCGGCTTACTACGGCACAACAAAAATAAGCTACATCGACACTACGTTGGAAGATGGCACTCCCGCTTCGGAAGACACAAGAATTACGTTTGCTACAATTAACAATGGAACACTGGCTGAAAAAGTCCGCATCACATCGGATGGCTCGGTGGGCATCGGCACTGCGAGTCCTAGTGATAAGCTACACGTTGAAGGCGACATCCGTGTAAATAATGCGATTGAAAGCCCAAACAACCTCAACCTTGAAGCTGAAAATGGCGCATTGCGATTTTACACAGGGTCAGGTAGCCCTAGCGAAAGGGCGAGGCTGGATTCGTCAGGGAATTTCTTGCACGGCAAAACATCTGCAAACTATCGCTCAGATGGAGTGGAACTAAACTCAAACAACAAACTGTACTTATCAAATACCAGCGACAGCTGTTCAAATATGAACCGTGAGGGTACAGACGGTACTGTTTTGGCGTTTAGTAAAGCTGGGGCTACGGTTGGAATAATAAGCATCACCACATCCGGCACCACCTACAACACCACCTCCGACCTACGCCTCAAGGAAAACATCGAACCGCTAGTCGCTACCGACAAGCTGATGGCGATGAACCCAGTGTCGTACAACTGGAAGGCTGACCCTGACGGCCCACGTTCTATGGGCTTTATTGCACAAGAGATGCAAGAGGTAATGCCAGAGGCCGTGGCTGCTGGCGATGATGAAGATGCGATGATGTCTATGGACTACGGACGCATTACGCCGATATTGGTGTCTGCGTTGCAGGATGCACATCGTAAGATTGAACAACTGGAACAGCGTATTGCTGATATGGAGGCTAAATAATGTCTAGCTTTGGACCTAACCATCATGCGGCTGGCTCGTGGGCAAATATAAATGGCGGCACATCCGCATTTAGAGATAGCTTTAATACATCTTCACTGACAGACCACGGCACAGGAGATTTTAGCGTAAACTTTTCGACTAACTTCTCAAACGCCCTCCATTCATCAAGTGGGCTGGCAAATCAAAACCAGTCGACAAACTACAATAGAAATGTCTCTGGCGTAAGCGCACTAAGTTCAAGTTATATAAGAACTAGGTCTTGCTATTCCCCCACAGGAGGGCTTGGAGATTGGGAAAGCATACAGATAATAACCCACGGTGACATCTAATGCACTTGCTTGGCCGCATAACAAAGGCAAAGCAAAGCCTTCAACCACACCAGACAGAGTATGCTGTTGTGTATGAGGACGTTGATATGGACTGCTGTGCTGTTATGCACCCTGACCCACACGCTATGTCTGCGCTAATGGCTGGTGGTGTATTCCCGCCTGTCTGGGTTTATTGGGAACTGGCAAAAGATGAGGCACAACCTGATTTCAACCGGCACACTAGAGGCTATCTGTTGCACGACACGCCAAGAGAAGGGCCAAAGACAGAACGTGAAGCCCTGTTGTATTTGATTATGAAGGATGTGCCACAACATATCTGGCGTAACTATGAGACTAGCAACAGCGTCAAGATGAAGATTTGCAAACGTAAACAACTGCCAGACAGAGAGTTCCGAAACGCTTGGAGAATAGCGGCATGATAACACATATCGTAGATAAAGACGGCAATGAGATTGATGCCGCCAACGCAACGGTGCCAAGCGGTAGGCACTTTCGCAATGCTTGGGCTTTGGATGGCACGGTCATTTCTGAGGATTTGACTGCGGCTAAAGCTATTTTTGCTGACAAAGTGCGTGAAGCTAGAGCGCCATTGCTTGAGGCTTTGGATGCTGACTACATGAAAGCACTAGAGGCAAATGCAGATACGGCGCAGATTGTAGCCGACAAACAGGCGTTGCGTGATGCGCCTACTGCTGGTGACAGCGCAACAACCATCACTGAACTGAAGGCGGCTTGGCCTTCATGCTGTGGCACTAGCCCATACGAGGAGTAGAAAATGGCAAACACATATGCTTGGGATTTCCCAACACTTGACACAGCCCCCACCGAAGGTGCTTTGTCAGACGTAATCAAAACTATTCACTGGCGCATAACTGCTGTCAGTGACAGTGAAACAGACGCTGAAGGCAATGCCTTGTCAACATCAACATACGGCACAGCAAGTGCTGGTGAAGCTAATGCAGATAACTTTGTAGCATTTGACAGTGTTACAAAAGACTGGTGCAAAGAAAAGGTGCTGGCTTCATTGGGCAAGACAGAGGCAGAGATGCAAGCGATGCTTGACACAAAGATTAACGAGATGGCAAATCCACCTATCGTGGGCAAAGTACCTGCTGGGTGGTAAGCAATGGAAATGTCCGGCCTCATAGATTTGCTCATTGGACTAGTCATTGCTGGCGGTGGCTGGTGGGTCAACCGTATGGCTGATGAACAAAAGAGGCTGGAGATTTTATTGAACAGAACCCGCGAGGATTACGCCACAAAGTTTGAACTGCGTGAGGATATGCGTGACGTTATGGAGGCGTTGAACCGTTTGGATGCCAAGCTAGATAAGCTAATGAGCCGCCAATAATGTGGTTCATGCTTTCCTACTTTTTGTGTTCGTGGGTCTTGCCGAGGACCAACGCCTTGTCAGCAACGACCTCTACTTTCGGAGCCTCGCCGATTGTGTCTGGTACGCTCAGACATTGCACAAACAAGGCTCAACCATAACCGCCTACTGCCTGCCGAAGCTGGTGCCGGAAGGAACACGCATTTATGATTGATCCTATCTCTGCCGCCGCAACAGCATCAGCCGCCTTCACCACAATCCAACGAGGCTTTCAGGTCGCACGGTCTATCGAGGAGATGGCTGGTGATTTGTCACGCTGGATGGGTGCGCTGTCTGACTTAGAACAGGCAGAGAAGGAAGCCAAGAACCCGCCCATATTTAAGAAGCTGTTTGCTGGACAGTCTGTCGAGGCGCAGGCAATGGAGGCGTTTGCCGCCAAGAACAAGGCCGAAGAGCAACGCGCCCAACTGAAGCAGTACATACAATATAGTTACGGCCAAAGCAAATGGGATGAGCTTGTTAAGATGGAAGGCTCTATCCGCAAGCAGAGGCAGGAAACTATCTACAAACAGCGCGAGAGACGCCGCAAGTTTTTGGAGATCGTGGCAATCATACTGCTGGTTGTCTCTGGTGTGGGCGGCCTTATACTGCTGGCAATGTGGCTGAAGGGGATGCAGTAGCATTGTCAACAAGGACCGGGCTGGCTGGTGAGTTCATCGTTTGCTCATCGATCCTGCGACTAGATGGTGACTGGAAGGTTGTCCACACGCCGCAGGACAAGATCGATATACTGGCGTTCAACGATGAAGGCATGTTCCTGCGTGTACAGGTTAAGACTAGCACGCTTAAAACAGACAAGCCGGGGCATCGGCCCTTTTATCACTTTCAAAATGGCAGCGGCTGCAAGAACAAATCCCTGCCCACTATTAAGGAAATGGACATTGTGGCACACTGTTTTTTGGATGAGCGAACGGTTGCCTATTACGCCACCGAACAGGTGCGCCAGTACAGCCAGCGGCGTCCGATGCACTACGCCTCTGCGCCGGGCTTTGAGCAGGACACTTGGGATAAGGCGCTGCAAATTGTGCAAGACAGGATGAGATGATGGATAAAGACAGATTACGCGCTGAGATAGCCGCTGATGAGGGGTGTCGGCATGAGATCTATCTCGACCATCTGGGCCTACCAACGCACGGCATAGGGCATTTGATCCGCGAACATGAGCCGGAACACGGCCAACCAGTAGGCACGCCGGTCAGCGATGAGCGGGTGCGTCAATGCTTTGCGCTCGACATTGCCGTCACACTTGAGGATTGCCTGCGGCTGTTCCCAGACTTTGCGGATCTGCCATTAGAGGCACAGCTAGTGATAGCCAATATGTGCTTCAACCTTGGCTATCCCCGGCTGTCCAAGTTCAAGAATTTTCGGGCTGCGGTTGAAGAGCGCGACTGGATCAAAGCCGCAGATGAGATGGTCGATAGCCGCTGGCACGATCAGGTGCCGAACCGGGCAAAGCGGCTGGTCAAAAGAATACGAGATCTGGCAGAGGAGCAATTATAATGATTAGTATACTGGCAAAGATCCTTGGATCTGGTGACGTTATCAAGCAAGGCATGAGCCTCATCGATGACATGCACACCAGCACAGAGGAAGAGGTCGCGATTAAGTCCAAGGCCAAGACAGATTTGCTTGCGGCCTATGCGCCGTTCAAGCTGGCCCAGCGTTATCTGGCGCTGATGTTTGCATTCACCTTCCTGCTGTGCTTTGCGATCACGTTGGGCATGACGCTGGCAGGCAAGGGTGACATCGAAGGCGTGAAGGCGATCCTTGGTGATTTCTGGATTGGAGAAATCATGCTGATCATCGTGGGCTTTTACTTTGGCGGCGGCCTTGCCGAGAGTGTAAAGTCCAAGAAATAAAAAGACCCCCGGCGCGGGGCCGGGGGCAGTTGTCGGTGGGAGGTGTTGGTTTTATTCCAACGGCAATAATTCTATCGCCCGGTTGCTGATGCGTCTAGCCCCGCCCCGCTCGATCAAGCCGGTCAATTGCATCTGGATCGTGGTCTGGCCCTTCCCCATAAAGCGACCTAATTCCCGCGTGGACGGCGTGTAGCCGTATTCCCGCTGGAATATACTGATCGCATCCCAGATGCGCCTCTGTGCCTCTGTAAACGCCATTAATCCAGTTCCTTGATTTGCAGGGTCTTGGATCTAACTGTGCGCTCCGGCTTGGCCGGGGTCAGCTTTTCGGGCTGCGCACGATATGTGCGGCTTGGCCACTTAACCAGCACCCGGCGGTTGCCGACCATCGCCTCAACCTCTTCAGACCGGCCCATCCTGTCCATAAGGAATGATGTGAACTCAGCGATGTCCTCTTCGGCGTTGGCCTTTTGCTTGAGCGCGTGCATCAGGCAGTCAATGGCTGTCGCCTCATCGCCTGCGCCATCATCCCAGTACAGCCGGTCATCGATGCCGGTCGGATAGGCAGCGATGCCATCCTCCGGCGATGTCACTGGATACATCTCACCAGTCTTGCGGCGTTCCTCGAAGTCTTGGATGGCCAGCACGATGCGTTGCTGTATGGCCGGATCGGCTTTGTAGAGGAACAGGCGCAACTCAGTGCCACGATACAGCACCGCGATGACCCCGGCTTTGAGGCCAGTACACATCATCTGGGCCTGCAACTGCAAAGGACCGCGATGTGCGGCTGGCGGGTTCTCCGGCATGACGCTGGTATTCTTCGCTTCCAGCAGGATCTCGCCGGTCAGGTCGATCATGTCACCACCCTGCGGCGTGTAGATGCCGTTGGCTGGATCAGACGCCCACTTGCGATTGCCCTTGGCAGATCCATCGAGACTGGCCGCAAGCGGCAGTGTCGGATGCTGGAACGCGGCGGGGAAGCTGGTGCGCAGATCTTTGAGGCCGAGGCGTTCAGCCGCAACGGTCAGGATCTGCTCTTCCAGCGTGTCGCCCCAGAACATCGGTTCGTTCTGCGGGATGCGGGTTGGTGTGCCTCCCCGGTCGATGTCGATCATCTCAGCCAGCAGTTCGTTGCGGGTCTGATACGGTGATGCGTTCAGTAGAACCGGGATGCGGCTGGCTGAAAGCTGGTCATCTCTAGTCAGTTTGCCAACCATTATATCAGTCCTCTCTCTTGCATTTGTCCTTTGATGAGCATGACGATCTGGCAGTCATCTCCATCCAAAAAATGTTTTTCCAAATATTCGATTTCCTCTTTTGTTGGCAAAACATCTTCGACATATCTGATTGCAAAAAACTCCATCGCAGAGATTTTAATATCATTGTGCCAAGCCTCAAACTCTGACACCAATACATGATTTCTATTGTTACTCATTATACAGTCTCCCATTTGTTAGATTTACGCAGATTTTCTTCAGCCGTGATTATCTGCAAATTCCACGGCACATGCAGACCACAAACATTTTCGCCTTTAAGTGGCACGATGTGGTCAACGTGATACTTAATAAATCCAGCATCCTTGTTCATTTGACGAGACTTCCTGTAGAGCCTCATTATCGATGGACGCAGAGACTTACATATAGGCCTTATGCTTTCTCCCCTGCTTTTGACACCATTTGCCTTTTCGTAAGCCCTCATATAATCAATTATTTTTGCTTTATTTTTTAGATAATATTCGCGCTTATACTTTTGGCGCTTGGCCTTGTTTTTTATTCGGTCTAACCTCGCGCACTCAACGCAAGTAAAAGAACAAGAATAGCGAAGTGTGTGACCATATTTACACGGTTTGCCGTGGTGCTTTGCCCCTTTTTCTTTTGCCATCTCCCGCGCTTTTTTTGTTAGACCCACATCACAAGCGGCGCACACTTTTCTTTTTGTGTGTCGCTTATCTATGTGACCCCGCTTGCAAGGCTTGCCAGTGAAATAGTGCGACAAACCTTGCTCAACCGCCTCTTGGCGCGTAATAATCTCCATCACACTGCTCCCCCAAAGCGAGCCATCAAGGCCCAGACGTTCCAATCCTCAGTCACAAGGCTTGTCCCGAATACGATGACCAAGCCGGTCAGGATAATCATGCCAATTGCATCGATTATGTTTTCACGCATCACTTGTCTCCTCTATGCGTTGATGATGTTGCGCACGCTGGCGGCGTACCATTTGCCGCCGAGTGCAGTTGGAATGCCAGCATCATTCAGTTTGCTGGCGATGGCGCGGAGTGAGGCACCAGCCTCACGCAGCGCCGCGATGATAGGCATTGCCTGCGTGGCAGCGGCCTGCTGCTTTTCGCGGCGTACTGCGCCAGAGGCAAAGCCGCCAGCGCGTGGGTTGGGTGAGCCAAGTTTGACGCCACGCGCCTTGGCGGCGGCGAGAGCGTCCTTGGTGCGCTTGCTGATCTCTTCGCGCTCGTGCTGTGCGAATACGGCGCGGATGCCGAACTCCAGCGTGCCAGCATTGGGCATGTCAGCGGCAACGATCTCAACACCGGCTTTGCGCAGCGACATCAGGAATGCGGCGTCACGCGACAAGCGGTCGATCTTGGCAATCAGGATGGAAGCGCCGGTCTCGCGGCACAATGCAAGCGCGGCATCAAGCTGTGGCCGGGCATCGTTCTTGCCGCTCTCGACCTCAGTGAAGCTGTGCAGGATGTCGTCAGCATACGGCGCGACAAGCTGCTGCTGCGCCTCAAGGCCAAGGCCGGATTGGCCCTGACGCTTGGTTGAGACGCGATAGTAAGCAACGTATTTGGTCATGACTGTCTCCCGGTTGGGGCGGGGCCGTTAAGCCGCCGCCTTTTGCTCGTTAATGATCTCTGCGCAGTTGCAAATGATGACGCGATAACACGCTGCGTTGATTGACCATTTTGGGATGCCGCCATCAAGGTTGAGGCCCCTTGAGATATCGTGGTCATTAAGCAAGGTTTCTGCGTAGTAACGAGAAACAAACTGACCTAGAACACGGCCATCAACGTCTTTCTCAAAATTATATTCAGCGTCATAAAACTCAATCATTGGTTCAATGTCATCGTGAACCAGACACATATCACGGCCATACCTGTCACCTTGAAACACAACGCGAACTGTCCAATCGAGGTTTGTTTCGAGATCAGTAATTGTAAAAACGCTTGTCATCGGTGTCTCCCTTTGATGATTAACTCATATGAACTATATAATACATCAACCATTGTGGTACAAGGGTGGTTGTCTACTTTTTTTTGGAAAAAATGCAATGGCCCCTAGCAAACAGGTACATTTTCGACTGAGATCAAGCACTTACGATATGTTGCGGCACTGTCTAGCTACATCTGCACACCGCTCAATGGCGGCGTTGGCTGATGAGATACTTGAGCAGGAACTGTCTAGGCGCATCAATAGTGGTCAGGACCGGGCGGCTGAGACAATGCGCTCGTTGGTGCGGCGCGATGGTTAACGGTCGCCAAAAAGGGGCCAGTTTCGAGCGCCAGATCGCATCGATGTTGAACGATGAGTTTTCGCCGCACATCACGTTCAAACGCAATATCCTGCAATACCAGACTAAGGGGCTGGATGATCTGACGCCTAGTGAGCCGTTCCCTTTTCGGTTGGAATTGAAGCGTTACAAAAATTCAGTGGACCCAAAGTGGTGGGACCAGATCTGCGAGACTTGCCGGTCTGCGCATAATACAAATGACGCATTCCCGGCGCTGATCTGGAAGCTGGATCGCCAGCCGATCAATGTGCGCATCCCGATTGAGGCGCTGGTCGTGCTTGGCCGGGATGATGCGGCTACGCATGATGCCTATGACTGGCGCTACACCGCCACGCTGTCGTGGGATGACTGGGTTATGGTGTGCAGGGAGTTGCTGTGATGTATGAAACAATCCTCGCCTTTTGCTTCGCGATCAACATTGGTGGGCAACCGACAAACCCCTGCTGGATGGGCAAGGAAGAGACGCGGTTCAGCACCATCGAGGAATGCGAGTTCTATGCTGAACGGCGCGAGGCTTATGTGGCGCAGGACATTGCGGTGAATTATGACGTGCCGCCAGTGGTCAGCGTGCAGTGTGGCCCGGTACAGGGGCGCGGATCTTGAGCAGACCACAGTATGAAAGCCAGCTAGACCGGCAGAATGAGCAGATCGTGGCCACAGCCCTCCAAGGGCTGGGGTACGACCTGGTCAAGCTGCCGCCACATTACCGGCTGGATTATGTGCTGATGCAGGATGGTCGGCCCAAGGCATTTGTCGAGGTGAAAGCCCGGACCTTTAACATGCAGAAATATCCGACAGCGCTGGTCAACTTGCACAAAGTGATAGCAGCGCGTCAGCTATCGTTTGAGACAGACTTGCCCAGCTATATGGTGGTGCTATATAAGGACGCCCTTGCGCGGATCAGCTTCGCGGAGGACTTTGAATTGGGGTTTTTGGCCAATGGTCGCAGTGATCGGGATGACCCGATGGATCGTGATCTGGTGTGCCATTTCCCAATAAGCCGGTTCACAATCGTGAACCAACGTTAAAACGCTAAAACGTCAAAGAGGTAAACAGACGATGCTTAGTTATCAATCAGCCGGAAGCGGCAACGGCGGCGGGGATCGCACCCCAATCCTGAAATTCTCAGCCAAGGACGGCAGCTTCATTGCTGTCGATCGGCAGCAAGTGGATGGCCAGTGGACATCTCACGAGCAGGAACTGGAGGCACCGATCAAGGTGGCGATGGATCTGGCTGAGATCGAAATGGGTTGGATGCACTTTAATCCAGCGCCGGATTTCCATATGGCCAAGTCTGGGCAACAGCGCCCAGAAAAGCCGACACCTGACCACAAGTGGGGCTTTCGCGTGCGCCTCACCAATAAAGAGATGGGCCTGCGTGAACTGTCCAGCAGCAGCAGGAACGTGTATGAGCGGATGCTGGCGCTGTATCAGGCGTATGAGGCTGGCAAGGCCCAGAACCCGGGCAAGGTGCCAGTCGTGGACATCACCGGCACAGAGCGCGTGACGCAGACGCTGAACGATGGCCAGACCCAAACGTGGCGTGTGCCGCAGTGGACGCTGTCGGGCTGGACTGATCGCCCGGCGTCTTTTGACGGCGCACCAGCACAAGAACCCGCACCGGCGCCGGTCGCGCCGCCAGCCTCAATTCCTCCGAGCGAGGCAGCGGCAGGCGCAGACCTGTTCTGATGCGGGAGGGGCGGCGGGGATTTCTCCCGCCTCGCCGCCCCGCCTACATTGGGAGAACCGGGAGAGTAAGAACAGATGACAAATTTATCAGCATACATAGAACAGGTGGCGCGGCATTATCTGGGGGAGCCAAACGCCAAGCTGTCGAAAGGCACCGAACTTCGCTTCGGCAATTTTGGCAGTACGTCGGTGGATCTCAGAAAGGGCACGTTCTTCGATCACGAGAAAGGCGTTGGCGGCGGCGTGATTGATCTCGTGCGCCTGCATGAGCCGGTCAGCATGAATGGCAGATTGCCGGATATTCTGGAGACCAAGTTCGGCATCCCGAAGCAGACGCAGACAAAGCTGCAACCGAGCCGGTTCCTCGCCAAGCGATACAGCTACGTCAATGCTGACGGCGAGGTGGTGTTCGAGGTTGAGCGGTATGAGCCAAAGACATTCAGACAGCGCCGCCCTGATGGCAAGGGAGGATGGCTGTACAATATGGATGGCGTCCAAGCGGTGCCGTACAATCTGCCGAAGATGATGGAGAAGCCAGACGCGGCGGTATTCATCGTGGAAGGTGAGAAATGCGCCGACAGGTTGTCAAAGCACGGCCTGATCGCCACCACAAATCACGGCGGCTCAAAGAATTGGAAGCCGGACCTCAACCAGTATTTTGCTGGCCGCAAGGTGGTGCTGATCCCTGACAACGATGAGGCGGGGCAAAAGCACGCCGATGTGGTGCAGAGCCAGCTATGGGGCGTTGCAGCGGCCATCAAGCGCGTGGATCTGCCGGGATTGCCTGACAAGGGCGATATCGTGGATTGGCTGCTTGCTGGCAATAAGGTGGAGGACTTGCAGGCACTGGTGAAGGCGACACCGCCACTAGCGGTGGAGCCGGAGCCAGCACAGCCGGAAGAGGCGCAAGACATATATCCGCTGTATGACGAGGCGTACCTGATGGCGATGCCGCCGGTCGAGTGGATGATAGACGGCGTGCTGACCAAGCACGGCTTCACGGTGATGTATGGCGCACCCGGTACAGGTAAGTCGTTCATCGCCATTGATATGGCGCTCTGCATGACGCACGGCCTGTTGTGGCACGGCAGGGAAACAAGCGCCGGGGCCGTGCTGTACATAGCCGGGGAAGGCGTATCCGGCCTTGGCAAGCGCGTCAAGGCGTGGAAGCAGCACAATGAGGTGGACGGCACCGGCTCACTCAGGGTGCTGCCAGTGGCGGTCGATATGATGGATCAGGAAAGCGTGGAAAAGCTGCTGCGCACGATCGACAGCCTGAACACAGAGTTTAGCTGTCTGGTGATCGACACAGTGGCGCGAAGCATGACCGGGGAAGAGAACAGCGCCACCGACATGAGCGCCTTCATACGCGGCTGTGACGCCATCAAGCATCACACCGGCTGTGGCCTGCTGGCGATACATCACGCTGGCAAGGACGCATCACGCGGCATCAATAGCATGCGGGGATCGTCAGCGCTGGCTGGTGCCGCCGATACGGTGCTGGCGGTAGGCAAGTCGGAGAGCATCGTGACGCTATCGATGGAAAAGCAAAAAGACGCAGATCCGATGGATAGAATCACGTTTGAGATGGTGCCGATCGCACTGCTGGAGGACAGCAGCGTGGTGCTGCGGCCTATCGAGGCACAAGGCGCAACCAAGAAGCAGAACCTGTCGCCGAGGCAGTATCATGCGCTGCAAGCACTGCGAAACACGCTAATCAAGGTGGGTGTGGATGCGGTCGGAACCGGGCTTTGGCATGACGCACATAAGGTAAAATCGCCCGATCTTACGCCGCAACAGCGCAAAGATGCGCGTCAGGGGCTGCAAGACAAGGGTGTGGTGACTGTGCATGAGGGCAAAGTGTGGATAAACAAGGACATAGGGGAAAATGTAAGATGACCATCTTACGCAAATCTTACGTTCATCGCAGGGTGGGTGGGGTGTGATGATCCCTAGGATCACACCCTACCATCGCACCCTACCTTTTAAGGGTACATTTTAATGGCTAAACGACCAAAAAAACCGAACAAGACTTACTATGCGCCTAGTCAACTGGCGATGCGCCGGATGCAAGATGCGCTGGTCAAGTATGATGAGGCAGTGACCAAGCTGGAAGCGAAATGGGGCGTGGACCGATTGCCGTGGCTAGTCGGGCATGAACTGCGGGAGCGGTTTGATGCGCAGATGGACAAGCTGAACAAGGCCATCGATGATCAGGCCGATGTCGAGCATCAGGTGGATGTGACGATGAGAGGGCTGACGCTGCTGGAGCAGAAGGCCATCGAGGCAGGACATCAGCCGCTGACCGGCGAGTATTGGGAAGCGCCGATGCCGAACGGCAAGGTGCTGGCAATCGTGCGCACCGGCTATGAGGTGGGCAAGGTCAAACGTGAGAACAGGGAAATGGTGGTGTGCAGTGTCGAAGAGGTGGCAAAGATGGTGCAGGCTTATATGGAGCAGGCACCAGCGGTGGAGAAGGCAAAGGATCTGTGGCCGGGCGCAACCGTTGAGAAGATCAAAACAGCAACCGAGAAGGAACTGAATGATGAAATCCCTTTCTGAAGATAAGCGGCCTTGGTCTGTTGTGCCGATGCGTGCATTCGGGGATAGGACGCTGAAGGAACGCGAACTGCGGGTGCTGGGAGCGCTGTCAGCCTTTGCAAACAGGGCTGGCGTGTGTTGGCCCAGCATGTTCACGCTGTGCGATGTGACGGCCTACAAAGAGCGGCAGACGATACATGACGCGATCAAGGTGCTGAAGCAAAAGCGATACATCCGGCAGTTGCGGCCCAAGGATTACCAAGAGACGGCAAGCGGCTGGAAGAGCAATCGCTATCAGGTGCTGTGGGATGGTGACGAGCCGCTGCCCACGCGGGAAGAGATAGACATCGCCAAGCCACTACAGCCTGTGCGTGACCAAGATGGCGATGGGCAGGAAGAAACAGGGGGTCTGGGGGATTTGCAATCACCCTCTCATCACCCCGATCAGCCGCGACCCGGCGACCCAAAGTTAACCGGAATTCAGTTAACAGCCGATGAGATCTGCAACGCCTACATCGTGGCCGTGCAGCAGGCGACCGGGCAGGCGCGGCTGTACGCCAATGAGATAGCACACGCCCGGCGGCTGGCTGACGCTGGCCACGGTGCGGCTGACGTAAAGGCGGCAACCCTTAACGTGTGCGACCAAGCGCTGGAGCGGAGGGCAGGGGTTCCATCGCTGGCAGACGTAGCGAGGGCGATGAGTGTATAGCGAGCAAACCGACATTTGCAGGATTACAGGCTGGGAAAGGTCGCCTGTTTCTGCCGGCTGGGCAAAAGACGACCCCTTGCCCCCGGCCCCTTCCTACATATCGATAGGGGTCTCACACAAAATTTTGGAGGGTTTTGACGCATGACCGAACACACCGAAGATGAGCGCCCACTGTTGCGCAAGGATACCATTTATCGCCAGATTGCGGCGCATACTT
>Ga0255751_10000538_pt1 | contig 35031 bp, 22 predicted proteins | sample 071ome_20_FD_179951 | JGI IMG/M metagenome (GOLD analysis project Ga0255751, IMG submission 179951) | Coastal salt marsh microbial communities from the Groves Creek Marsh, Skidaway Island, Georgia - 071412BT metaG (version 2) | ecosystem: Environmental > Aquatic > Marine > Intertidal zone >... | reverse complement strand
GATGCTGCAGGAATGCGGTAGCAAAGAGACCCCTGACGGTTGCCGCTGGGATGACCCCGCAATCGACGGCATCGAAATCAATGAGATGATGGACGATCTCTAAACTGGTTCGGGGGTCTTGACCTGACCCCCTCCGACCCTGTATCTTATAAGAGTCAAAGGAACACACCCATGAACGCTTCCATCTCCAACCTCACCACCATCGCTGCTGATCTGAACGCTGCTGGTAAGACCGTTTCCTTTAAGCGTCTCCCTACCCGCAAACCCCGCAAGGGTGAGACTTGGGTTCGCCAGTCTCAGCACGGTTCGGGTCGTGCTATGGGCAACGTTACCTCTGGTGCAGAGGGTGCCACGGGTGCTACCACCACAGGCGGCGGTAAGGGTATGAACCTGAACCGTGTTTATGGTATGGGTGCTTCTATGGTCCGTGATCTGGATTCTGTCCGCTCCCGTGCTGCTGCCACCTATGCTGCCGATCGCCGTGCTGCTGCCCGTGATCGTCTGATGGGTCTCTGATCCGATGGGAAGCGCAGCGCCCTAAAGACTGCCACCCTTTCAACCCGCAATTCTACCATGACCCGCGACCTGGCAACCTCCCTCCTGAACCGTGCCGCTGACGGAACCCAACTGCTGGCAATCCTGGAAACGATCGCCACCGATCTGGAAACCCAGGGCATTGAGGAGTGTGCCCAGCACTTTGCCGAAATCAGCACCCCCACCGCCGACCCTATTCGTTCGTGAATCAGCAGTGCCCCGCGTCCCCTTCGGGGGCGGGGTCGCCGCCGTGTATATAAAACCCATGGGTCCCCATAAGCTATAAAGTGTTACACTCGACCTTTCTATATAAAACAAAAAAAGAAACTAAAATACCTGAGATGAAAAAAAATCCCGGAGAAAATTTTACAACCGTAGAGGTCGATCCAATAACAGGAGAGTATTATGTCACGATACCCGAGTGGATTCTCAATGATTTTGGGTGGTACGAGGGCACAGAGGTTAATATGGAGGTTGAGGGCGACTGTATTGTGATTACGGAAGTCAAGAGAGATTAATACCAATTGACTTCTTATAGATAATGCGTTATGATTCTGAATGAATCGATTCAAATTCAAACTTGATTAAGTTATGGCAAAAGGATTTACAGTAAAAGCAAAAGCACCCACACCATCGCAAAGCACTGCAGAGTGGGACTATGATAAAGCAAAAGAGATGATCAGAGGAAAATCGATCGTCTTTTGTCTGCCTGGAAGGGGAGTCTCGTATACCTATCTGAAAAATTTTGTGCAATTGTGTTTTGATATTGTACAGGTAGGTGCAAGTATTCAGATTTCTCAAGACTACAGTTCGATGGTGAACTTTGCAAGATGTAAGTGTCTGGGTGCGAATGTACTACGTGGACCCGATCAAATTCCCTGGGACGGAAAACTGAAATATGATTATCAATTGTGGATTGATAGTGATATTGTGTTTAACACCGAAAAATTCTATCAGTTGATTCTGATGGACAAGGATATCGCAAGTGGTTGGTATTGCACGGAAGACGGACGTACAACTTCTGTTGCACACTGGTTAGATGAAGATGACTTCAAGAACAATGGTGGAGTCATGAATCACGAAACTCTTGAAACTATTTCGAATCGTAAGAAACCATTTACTGTTGACTATGCAGGATTTGGATGGTTGATGATTAAGCACGGTGTCTTTGAGCATCCTGAGATGAAGTATCCCTGGTTTGCACCAAAGATGCAAGTTTTTGATTCTGGTGCAGTACAGGATATGTGTGGAGAAGATGTATCGTTCTGTCTGGATGCAAAGGAAGCAGGTTTTGAAATTTGGTGCGATCCTCGTATCAGAGTCGGTCACGAAAAGACAAGAGTGATTTGAGATGGCTGACGAGTCTTACAATATCTACTGTAAGGGACGTAAACTGTACTCTAACTTGACAGAGGAGGAGTATTTCGATATGATGGAGGACCTGTCGATAGAGTATTATCAGACAGGTTCTCCAAGACCTGAAGATCTTGAAACTGAAATTATTAGGAGATTAACAAATGGCAATGCGTAAGGGCGGCGGTTATGTAGAGGGCGCACCCAAGAAAACTCGTCAAGGTACGGGCATGAATACCAAGTATGCAGCGTCTTCTCGCAATAAGGCAAAGAAGAAGTATCGTGGACAAGGTAAGGGTTAAATAAGACAGTCAATAAAGTCTTATGAGTTGTTTAATCACCAATCTTCCATCAGTTGAAGTATGGGTCCGTAAAGAATATCTTACAGACCATCAAAGTGGACATGGTGAATTTGTTAAGGGCGTTTGGGTTTCGGCAAAGTCGATTCCTGGACGCGCTTTTTATTTTGAGACATACTTACCAGAGTATGCCGCAATGTACGATAAACTGCCCATCAGTGCCTTTGTATGGCGTCCTGAGACTCCTTCACCTGATATGAATCTACCTAACCTACAGTTTTGGAACTGTATGGACTATGGTGTAGTCAGTATTGATAAGAAATTTATTGGTAGTATGGACTTTGAGTGCTATACAAGAGATTATGGCATTGTAAAAGGCACCTATGTTTGTACACTAGACAATTATCATCGTGATCCAGACATGGTTGACTGGGCAACGAGTGAAAATCCTGCCGAACACAAGTCACATAACCTAATTGAACTTGAAAATGGTCAGTTTGCACTCTATCCAAACAATAGATTACGCATTTTTGACAATAGTTTGACACCGGCAGAACCAAAAATGCCCGATTTTAAGGTATCAACACAGTATTATCAGGTAGAATGTGGTTATGATCGACTTGGTATGGGTGATGAGGACGAATATCACTGGAAAACTGCTCAAGAACGTGAAAATAAATAGAGATAAGGGATAGCAACCCCTCTAAAAGTTCTGATTTTAACGAATCAGGAGCTAAAATGGGAAATTCACCTGTGGATAGAAACAAAGAATACATGAGGGAGATGTGGGGAACCACAAAACTCGCCTCAGATTATGGTTCAATGCAAAATTTAAACTCAAAAAGAGTGCTCACAGAAGTGATGCACGACCTTGCACCCAAACATGATCTTAAAAAACAAACTGAATTGCACGAAAAAATTCGCAATGACGATGATTATGATGATTGGGAGTACGGAACCGAACCTTCTTATGGAATTGGGGTATAAATAAGTTCAGAAAACTCTAACCAAAATGGCGGTTCAAAGGATATCAAGATCATTTAAAGATATTAGTTTATCCTTTGAACCACATCCTGTGACAAAGGATCTTCAAATATTAAAAAATGAAAATGCGATTCGTAGATCTGTAAGAAATATTGTAGAAACTATCCCTACAGAAAGATTTTTTAACTCTTTATTGGGTTCTGATGTCAGGGATAGTTTATTTGAATTTGTTGATTTTGGTACGGCATCTGTTATACAAAGTCAAATTTTGGTGTCAATAGAAAACTTTGAACCAAGAGTTGATAATGTTGTTGTTGAGGTAAATCCTCAACCAGACCAAAATTCTTTTGATGTAACAGTAATCTTTGATATTATTGGACAAGAGTTTCCGACACAAGAATACTCGTTCATTCTAGAGGCAGCAAGATAATATGCCTTTTACTAAGTTCACAAATTTAGATTTTGATCAGATAAAAACTTCTATCAAAGATTATCTCCGTGCCAATTCAAATTTCACGGATTTCGACTTTGATGGATCTAATTTTTCTGTCTTGATCGATACTCTTGCATATAATACTTATATAACGGCATTTAATTCTAATATGGTTGTTAATGAATCCTTTTTGGATTCAGCAACTCTTCGTGAAAATGTTGTTTCTCTTGCAGGAAATATTGGTTATGTACCACGCTCCAGAACAGCAGCAAAGGCAACAATATCCTTTACAGTATCAACTGCCGAAGACACCCAGACATTGACCCTCAGAAGGGGTCTGGTGTGCGTAGGAAGTGCAAATGATACAACATATACTTTCTCAATACCATCAGATATTACCGTCCCAGTTTTAGACGGACAGGCAACGTTTAGTAATATAGATGTTTATCAAGGAACATACCTTACAAAAAGATTTGATTATGATGGATCATTAGACCAAAGATTTATTTTAAATAATCCTTACATTGATACGTCTACTTTATCGGTTTACGTAAGGAGAAGTTCTGAAAATGGATTGGGTATTGAATATACAAAGATTGATAATATCTTAGAAACAACGGCAAATTCTAGAATTTACATCCTTCAAGAAGTTCAGGATGAAAAATATGAGATAAGATTCGGTGATGGTATTATTGGAAAGAAACTTGGTGATCAAGTTGGTGGTGATGGAACTGTTATAACCGCAAATTATATTGTTACCGATGGCGAAGATGGTAATGGAGCAAGTGTCTTCACATTTTCTGGAAGTTTAAGCACTGCAGGTGGAACAATAATTAATCCTGGATTAATCACAATAACCACAAATCAGGCATCACAAAATGGATCCAGCATCGAACAAATAGATTCGATTAAGTATTATGCTCCAAGAGCATATTCTGCCCAAAACAGAGCAGTGACTGCCAGAGATTATGAGGCAATTATAAAAAGAATATATCCCGAAACAGAATCTGTTGCTGTTGTTGGTGGAGAAGAACTTGATCCTCCAGAGTTTGGAAACGTTCTTTTGAGTATTAAACCTAAGAATGGTAGTTTTGTTTCTGATTTTAATAAATCATTAATTTTAAGTCAATTAAAACAGTATACTGTTTCAGGAATTAATCCAAAAATCATTGATCTCAAACTTCTTTATGTTGAGATTGATTCCTCTGTTTATTATAACAACTCTCAGGTTTCAAACGCAGATTCTTTAAAAACAAGAGTTCTTAATAGTCTCACAAAATATTCCGAATCCATTGATCTAAACAAATTTGGAGGAAGATTTAAATACAGTAAAATTCAACAAGTAATTGACGGAACTGATAGTGCAATTACTTCTAATATTACTAAGGTTAGAATAAGAAGAGATTTGAAGGCATCTTTAAATCAATTTGCACAATATGAACTTTGCTTTGGTAATCAATTCCATGTAAATTCAAAAGGATATAATATAAAATCTACGGGTTTTAAAGTCTCTGGAGAATCGGATACTGTATATTTGACAGATGTTCCAAATCCTGATCACAAAACTGGCATAATATCTGTTGTAAAGACTTTATCGGACGGAACAGAAAAAGTTATTTCTAAGTCTGCCGGAACTGTCGATTATGTGAAGGGTGAAATTTTATTGGGGACAATTAATATAACATCAACGTCCAAAGCAAACGATATTATTGAAATTCAGGCATATCCAGAATCAAACGATGTAATAGGATTAAAAGACCTGTACTTATCATTTGATGTTTCTAAAAGCACAATAAATATGGTAAGAGATGTGATTGCATCTGGTGATGAAATAACAGGAAATGTATTTACCAGAGATTATTATACTTCAAGTTACTCAAACGGGAATTTAGCAAGAAACTAATATGATACAGACTGGATTTGATTCTAAAGTTAAAGTTCAGCAGATTATTGAAAGTCAACTTCCAAGTTTTATATTGGAAGAGTCTCCAAATGCCTCTGAGTTTTTAAAGCAATACTATATTTCACAAGAATATCAAGGTGCTTCAATAGATATTGCCGAAAATTTAGACCAATACTTGAAATTAGAAAACCTAACACCAGAAGTGGTTGTAGGTAATACCAAATTAGTTTCGGATATTCTTTCTACAAATACTGATATTGAAGTATCAAGCACTAAAGGATTTCCAAAACAATATGGATTGTTTAAGATTGACGACGAAATTATTACCTATACTGGAATATCTGGAAATACTTTTACTGGTTGTATTCGTGGATTTAGTGGTGTAACAGATTATCATAGTGATTTAAATCAAGAAGAATTAGTATTTTCTACATCTTCTGCTGCAGCACATTCGTCAAATAGTACTGTTCAGAATTTAAGTTCTTTATTTTTAGTAGAATTCTATCAGAAGTTAAAGTATTCTATTGCTCCTGGACTTGAGAAAACTGACTTTACACCAGAACTTAATGTAGGAAACTTTTTAAAACAAGCCAATTCTTTTTATAAAGCAAAAGGCACCGATGAATCTTTTAGAATTTTATTCAATGTACTTTATAATGAAACTCCAAAAGTTATAAATCTTGAGCAGTACTTAATTAAACCATCTTCCTCAGAATATGTAAGACAAGAGGTAGTAATTGCAGAGTCTGTATCTGGAGATAATCCACTAAATCTTGTCGGACAAACTATTAGAAAGTCTACAGATGAAAATACTTATGCATCTGTTTCTTCCATAGAACCATTCAATAGAAATTCTAAGCAATATTATAAAATTTTCCTATTTTATGGCAATGATGAATTTCCAGCTATTATTGGAAATTTTACCATAACTCCAAATACAAAGAATGTTATTGAATCTTTTGCTTCTGATACTGTAATAACAGTAGATTCGACGATAGGATTCCCAAAAAGTGGAACATTAGTATCTGGCAATAATACAATTACCTATACTGATAAAACTATTAATCAATTTTTAGGATGTTCTGGAATTGATGAGAAAATAGAAAAAAATTCTATAATTAGAACTGAGGACATTTATTATGGATATGAAAATGGTGATACTACTAAAAAGTTAGAATTTAGAATCTTAGGTTCTTTATCAGAATTCGTATCATTAAACGATGTAAGCGTATCTGAGGGTGATATAATAACAATTAAAAACGTTGGCGATTTAATAAAAAATCCAAGTAGTAAAACATATAAGCAAATTTTTGCAAATTCGTGGATTTATAATACTTCTACAAGATATAGAGTATCTTCCAGATCCGGTTCAAACTATGTTTTAGCAACTACAATTGATAGATCAAGTTTAAAAATTGGCGATAGAGTTGAACTTTTAGAAAGAGATACTGATATTTTAGCACCAGAAAGCAATAGTCCACACATTAGACAAATTTTATCTGATAATACTATAAGAATAGAAGGATCTTTTACAACAGATTCTTCAAAAGAATATGATTTAAGAAGAAAAATCAATACGTCCAGCAGTTCTGGTGTGCCAATTGAATATGGAAACGATACAATTACATCGGATATTCAAAATCTCTATAGTGATGGAGAAAAGTACGCATATGTAGCATCTAACTCTTTACCTTCTTCAGAACTTCCTGGATTCACTCTTCCATATAGATATGACATATCAAAAAATGTAAAGGGTGTAACTGTATCTTCTGAGGATAATCTTTTTGACAAAGATTCTGATGATACTTATGGAATTATAGGATTTGCAGATCCTGCTCCGTTCTTTACTGGAGACAAGATTTACTATACACCAAATTCCACACCATTAGTCGGTTTAGAAACTGGATATTATTATGTTCAGGTTCTCCCTTCTGATAATAAAAAAATAAAATTATATTCTTCAAGGTCTTTTATAGAAATTTCTTCCAATTTGAGATTTAGTGTGCCAGATTCTGGTATTGATTCTCATAGATTTACACTCTTCTCCCAAAAAGAAGAAGAAATTGGAGTTCAAAAAATACTCAAAAAATTTCCATTACAATCTGAAATAAAAAGTCCTGGAGAAGAAACTATTCCAGGAACAACTGGGATGTTTATTAATGGTGTAGAAATTTCCAATTACAAATCTTTAGATAAAGTTTATTATGGACCATTACAGTCTATTGATGTATTAAATGGTGGACAAAATTATGACGTTATTAATCCACCACAAATAACAATTTCTTCAGGTTCTTCTAGTGCTTTAGCACAACCAGTGATTAGTGGATCAATTGAAGAAGTTTATATAGATTCTCAAGACTATGATGTTAATAAAATCCTTTCAATTGATGTTGTTGGTGGAAATGGATCTGGTGCCGTATTAGAACCAATCATTACAAAAAGAAATAGAGAAATATTATTTGATGGTAGAACAATTGAGAAGGGCGGAGGAATTAGTACAACTGGAAATAGATTATCTTTCCTAACAAATCACAATTTAAACAATGGTGATCAGATAATATACAATTCTGATGGAAATTCTCAGTTAGTTATTGGTTCTGGTTCTTCTACCCTTTTAAATAATAATTCTTATTTTGTAAAAGTTGAAAATAGTACCACAATAAGTTTGTTTGATTCTCAATCAGACTATGAATCTGGATCTAATGTAATAGGATTTTCAACAGGTACTCAAGGTGTTCATAAGTTTAGAACTTCGGATCCTAAAAAGACTATTTTTGAAATTAAAGTAGTTAATGGTGGAGAAGGGTATACCAATAGAAAGTTAATTGTTAAACAATCTGGAATTTCTACAGTAAATGATACTATCAATTTCAAAAATCATGGATTTAATACTGGAGAGTTAGTTACATATGATTATGAAACTACTGCAATATCAGGAATTTCCACTTTAAATCAATATTATGTTTTGAAGATTGATAATGATTCTTTTAGATTGTGCAATGCCGGTATAGCAGGAACTGATACCGCAGAATTCGATAGAAAAGACTATGTTAAACTATCTAGTGAAGGATCTGGATATCAGTACTTCAGTTATCCTTCGGTATCAGTATCGGTAAAATATAATCCAGTAGGATTTGGTACAGATACTCAGACTTATCAAGAAATTGTAACTACACCTGTTGTAAGAGGTAGTATTCAGAACGTATATTTGTATGAAAATGGATCTGGTTATGGATCTACAATTTTAAACTATAAAAAGAATCCAACTATAACCATAAAGAACGGCAAAAATGCCACTTTAATTCCAAATGTTACCAATGGTCAAATTTCTTCGGTAAATATTCAGTATGGTGGGGAAGAATACTATTCTGTTCCAGATTTGATTGTTGTTGATTCTAGCGGATCTGGAACTGGTGCAAGACTTAGACCGATTATCTCTGATGGAAAGATAACATCTGTTAAAATTTTAAGCGTTGGTATTGGATATTCCAGCGCCAGCACTTCCATTTTAGTAAAACCTGCCGGTATTAATGCATATCTAGAACCAAATATTAGAGATCTTACTGTTAATCATAACCTTAAGCAGGGTAATGAAATTTTATTGAACTCTGATAATAAATTAAAATATACAGTTTCTGGATATTATGAAGATCTGAGAGATGCATTTGGAGAAAGTGCAGCAAATTCTGCGGATCCAAATATTTCTGGAATTATTGGATGGGCATATGATGGAAATCCAATTTACGGACCTTTTGGATATTCTGATCCAAATAATATTTCATCAGTATCACGTGTCAGATCTGGTTATGTTTTAGATACATCATATACAGATAGACCATCTGGTTTTCAATCTGGATTCTTTGTAGAAGATTATAAGTTTACAAACTCCGGTGATTTAGATAAAAATAATGGAAGATTTGCGAAGACTTTGGAGTTTCCAAACGGAGTTTATGCTTATTATGCAACTGTCAATTCTGCAGGAAATCCAGTTTTCCCCTATTTTATTGGAAACACCTATAAGTCAAAAACATTAGATGAAAATATCAATTTAAATCAATCATTTGATTTTTCAAATTCTGGTATTTTAAGAAATACATTTCCATATAAAATTTCAGACAAAAATGCAGGTTACGATTTCATTACGGAAATAGATGATGTCACAAGACAAAAAATATTAGTAGAGTCTGTTAATAGTGGTGGAATAGAAAGTTTCAAGATAAAGAACGCTGGTTCAAATTATAAAGTAAACGATGTAGTTAATTTTAATAATACTGGAACTTCTGGTGGTGGTTTATATGCCGTCGTTTCTTCATTAGACGGTAAAGATATTACTGAAATTAATACCTCAGTTACCTCTTATGAAAATTCCACTTTTACTTGGATTAGTGGAGAAAAAGTAAGAGTATCAATCTTACCAAGTCACACATTAAATGACGGAGATTATGTTTCTATTTCTGGATTCTCAACGAATCTTTCTTCATTAAATGGAATTCATAAGATAAGTGTCTCAACCAATCAAGCAGTTGCCATATCGACAATTTCAGCATCTACAAGTATTGGAGGAACTGAAATTTATGTTTCTAGAATTCCAGAAAATGTTTCCATTGGTAGTAGTATTGGTATAGGCACAGAAACACTAAGAGTTCTTGGACTATTCAGAAATAAAAACATATTAAGAGTTGAAAGAGGATTAACCAATGTTTCTCATAATGAGAATTCATTAATAACTTTTAATCCAGATTCATTTACATTTGATAAAAATATTAACTATTTCGATTCCAAGGTAAATGATAAGGTTTTCTTTAACCCCAAAGAAACTGTGGGGTTAGGAACTACCTCCGGTATTTCACATTTAATAACTTTTGACTTTGGTGATCAGACGCAAATTCAGAGAAGTATTCCAACAAAATCAATTTATCTGGAAAATCATCCATTCAAAAATAATCAGCAGATAGTATACACAGCATCTGGAACCACACTTTCAATTTCTACAGACGGAGTAAATACTAGCAATTTACCTTCAAATGTTTTTGTAGTCAATAAAGGAAAGGATCTTATAGGATTAAAGACTACTGTAGATTCCGAAGAATTGTTCTTCCATAATAATGGAAGTGGAAGTGATTTGTACTCCTTTGAATTTTCCAATATTAAAATTTTAGGTGACGTTCAAAAAATAAAAACAACAGTTTCAGTATCAACTTCACACGGAATATCTGAAAATGATATTATAAATCTGACTGCTAACCCAACTTTGTCTGTCGGAATCGGAACATCTACGGCAGTTAAAGTTTATAGAAACACGGATACTGATAGGATACTTCTCAACCAAATAGGATTTAATTCAACTGGTATCAATACTTCAACAAGTATTATTAATATTAGTGAACATAAATTTAATACTGGTGATAAAGTATATTACACCTCCAACTCTGTAGCTTCAGGATTATCTACGGGAGAATATTATGTATTTAAGGTCGATTCAAATAACGTAAAACTTTGCGAGACATACTTCGATTCTTTACAGTCTCCACCAAATACAGTAAGTATCGCAGGAACTGGAGGAATTTCGCAATTCATATCATTGATAAATCCAAAAATTGAATCTGTAAAAAATAATAATTTAGTATTCGACCTATCAGATTCTTCTTTACTCGGATATAATTTCAAAATTTATACTGATAATAACTTCGAGGATGAGTTTGTTTCTACTGGTGCTGGAACGACATTTAATCTTGGTTATGGAAGCACCATTGGAAATGTAGGTGCAGCATTAACTATTTCATATGATTCAAATTTACCAGAAAAACTTTATTATAACTTAGAAAAGTCTGGATTTATAAACACTGCTGATACTTCAGTTAAAAATTACTCAGAAATATCTTTCATTGATAGTAAATATAACGGAAAATATAGTGTTGTTGGCGTAGCAACAACAACATTTGATATAGTTCTCAAAGAGTCACCAGAAAAACTTTCTTATACTGAAAGCGACTGTGATGTTCTAAAGTATACTACAACATCGACAAGTGCAAGTGGACCTATTGATAAATTAAAAATTGTTTCAAACGGTTATGGATATAAAAAACTTCCAATTGTAGAGGATATTACAACTACAAATGGAAAAGACGCTTATATTCTTGCAAAATCAACCACTGTTGGCAAAGTAAATGAATTAAGGATTAAAAACGAAGAGTTTGAGTATCCATTCGATTCAACACTAAACCCAACTGCATCTGTATCTCCAGTTATTGTTACAACAAATTCAAATACTTTAGAATCTATAAGAGTTACTAGTGGTGGTAATGGATATAGCAATGCACCAGATGTTGTAGTTGTTGATTCTTCCACTGGCAATAAGATTGATAGTGGTGTTTTAAAAGCAAATATTATTGGAGAATCTATAAACTCCATAACAATAGAAGATAGTCCTAGAGGTCTTCCCGAAAATACTGTTAAAATATTTACTACCAACAATAGTAACGGAATTAGTATTCAAAGAGTAGAATCTAATTCTACTGGAATATTTACTTGTTCTATAACAGTGCCTCCACTTGGATTTGCAGAAAATCCTTTTTCTGCTGGTGATGAAGTCTTTATTGAAGGTATACAAAAAGTAAGTTCTACTGGTTCTGGATTTAATTCTGAAGATTATGGTTATAGGTTCTTTGTCGTAGATAGTTACGTTTCTTCTTCTCCTTACGATAAGGTTGTTTTTGATCTTTCTAGTTCTTCTAATGGTGGATTGACCACAAATACAGGAATTGCTAAGACAATCCAAGAAGGATATGGTACTTTAATACATGAAGATGATTATCCAACTTTTGAAATTACTCAGAAAAGATTACAATTTAGTATAGGTGAGAAAATTGTTTCTAACAACATAGAAAGAGATTTGTTTATTTCCAGTTACGATGGAACAATTTTAAAAGTATCAGGAACGTATGAATTATCAGTTGGTGAAATTATAAAAGGTAAAGAATCTGGAACAATAGCAACAATTAGTGAAATAGAAGGTAACTCTGGAATTTTCAAAGTATCATATTCAATACCCAAAAATATTGGATGGACAAATGAAACTGGAAGATTGGATTATGATAATCAGGTAATTCCAAATAATGATTATTATCAAAATCTTTCATACTCAGTTAAGAGTAGCAAAGAATATAGAGAAGTAGAAGCTTCTATCAAACCTTTATTACATACAAGTGGATTGAAGGATTTTGCCGATACTGGCATTACCTCAACTTCCAATGCTTCTGATCTTGATGGTATAGATGGAAGTACTGTTATCCGTGATTTTATAGACGATTTAAGAGTAGATACAATTTATGATTTTGATTTAGCACAAGATATTGATATTGATGCAGTAACAGGAAAATCAAAGTATATAAAACTGCAGACTCAAAGATTGACTGATTATACTAATAACATTGGTAATAATGTTCTTGCCATAGATGATTTAAGTAGTCAGTTCTCATACTATGAAAATGATCCTAGTGAATTTTTAAACATTATCAAATTAGATCCAGAATCGTCTTATGAAAATTTCTTAATTAGAGTTACTAATAACAACAATACCGAAGTACAATTCACTGATGTTGTAATATTAAATGATGGGAATGATACTTATCTTTTAGAAAAAGGAAGTGTTTCCAATATTGGAATTGATACAACAAATCACTTATTAGATGAACAATATGGTAATTTTTCAATAGTTGAGGATACCTTTGGGGATTCGTATTTGAGATTTAGTCCCGCAGATGCATATGATACTGATTATGATTTAAAACTTATAAGAAATACATTTACTTCTTCTTCTACTGGAATAGGAACAACTACTATTGGATTTACAAATTTAATTAGTTCTGTTGGAATAGCAACCACTGGAGCAACGGTAAACATTGCATCTTTTGATAGCACTGAATTCGAATCTCTTTATGCAAATGTTCAGATTATCGATAATATAACGAATCAAATGAATTTTGTGGAGTTATATGTTGCTACAGATGGATCAAATACTTATCTTTCCGAATATTATTTCGATTCTGAACAGGATACATCAAATTATTCGAATAATTTTATAGGTTCTTTTGGGGCAAATATTTCTTCTGGGATTTTATCGTTAAATTATACCAACACTTCTTCTAACAGAAATACTTTTAGATCTAAGATTGTTGGATTTGGAACAACATCAACTGGAACTGGAAGTCCTTACAGATTTAAGTTGGATAGACAACCAAATGGATCTGAAAGAAGTGTGATATATCAATCAGACACGACTACAGGGGTTGGAGAAACTTCAGTCTTGTCTATAAGCAAAACATTATTTAATTCGGTAAAATCTTTAGTAGAAGTTAGTATTGGTTCTACCAAGGCTGTTCATCAAGTTATGATGATCCAGGATAACAATAATAATGTTTATGTTCAACATTCTCCTTTACTTAGTGTAAGTGGAATTTCTACACTTGATAGTGCTTCTGGAATAGGAACTTTTGGTGGAGATAATTCTGGATCTGAGTTTGAATTGAATTTCTATCCAGATTCCCAGTATTCCTCCAATAACATTGTAATATCCGCATTCAGTCAGTGTTTCTATAATGATTTAGATGTTGCAAACACACCTCCAGTTCTTGAATATGGAAACACTCAAGAATCTGTTGACCTTAAATTCTACGATTCATTAAATGGAGATAGAATCAATAGAACTAGTTTTACATTAACATCGGAAGGTGTGCCAATTTTTGTAAAAGTATTTGATCCAGAAGATACTGATGCATTAATTTCAACAACTGGCACATTTAATATCACAAATCACTTCTTCAAAGATGGAGAGGAGTTGATTTATACTCCAAAATCAACGATTATTGGAATTGCAACAACTGCAATGACATACACAGATGGAACTGTAACTGACACATTACCTTCCACAGTTTTTGCTGTAGTTGACAACCTTAACTATGATGTATTCCAAATATCGACAGTAAGAAATGGTATTGCAGTATCTTTCACTGATCTTGGTGGAGGAAATGCTCACCAATTTGAGATGTCTAAGAAGAATGAAAAGTCAATTATTGTCATAGATAATCTTATCCAACATCCACTAATCTTTACCAATGTTTCTCACACATTATCTGGTTCCATAGGAACTGGAGTAACTACATTTAACTTAAGTGGTATATCTTCTATTAATCCTTCGGATATTCTAAAAATAGATGATGAGTATGTAAGAGTCAATAATGTTGGTCTTGGAACATCCAGTATTGGTCCTATCACCAATAATGGTTCCTTCAATTTAGTTGAAACTGAAAGAGGATTTGTTGGAACAACAGCAACCTCTCACACGTCTTCAACGCAAGTTGACGTTTATAGAGGTGCATTCAATATTGTAGAAAATAAAATACATTTTACAGATGCTCCTAGAGGAAATCCACAAATTGATAAGACTGAATATAACCTAGATTATGAAACATCGACGTTCAATGGACGTGTATTCTTAAGATCAGACTACACTACAAACAAGATATATGATGATCTATCTGATCAGTTTAATGGTATAGGTAGAACATTTACTTTACAAGTTGGTGGAGCAAATACGACTGGAATTGGTTCAACTGGCGGAAGTGGAATTGTTCTTATAAACGGAATCTTCCAACAACCAACAACAGATAATAATCCACGTGGAAATTTTGATATTCTTGAAGATACTAGTGCTGGAATAAGTACAATAGTATTTTCTGGAATTACAAAACCAAATACGGATCCTTTAGAATATGTTATTTCAAACTATGATGTAAACCAAAATGAAACTCCTAGAGGTGGAATTATTGTTTCTCTAGGGTCAACCCCAGGTCTCGGTTTTGCTCCTCTTGTAGGTGCTTCTGTGACTGCCATAGTTGGAGCTGGAGGTTCTATCTCTGGAATTAATACAGCACTTCCTGGAGGTTCATATGGTTCTGGATATAATGGATTAACTTCAATTGGTGTTACCGTTTATGAAGATGGACACTCTGGTGCAGCTGCCACAATCACGGCATCAGTTGGTGCTGGAGGAACCTTAGCGTTTAATATAGTTGGAGGAGGAACAGGATACACCAATCCACAAATTTATGTGTCTGAACCAACATATGATAATCTTTCTGTAATAGGTGTTTCAAGACTCGGAATTGGTTCAACTACTCTAACTGGTATTGGATTATCAATCAGTTTGAAAGTTGGTCATGTAGATAGCACTGGAATTGGATCTACACACTTTGGGGTTACTGAATTTGATATTACTAAGAGTGGATATAGTTTCCAAAGAGGAGACGTATTTAAACCAGTTGGATTGGTTACAGATTCTAGATTAGCATCTCCCATTTCAGATTTTGAACTAACTGTTGTTGAAACATATTCTGATAAATTTGCAGCATGGGAGTTTGGCGAATTGGACTTCATCGATTCTATCGCAGAATATCAAGATGGTGCAAGACAAACATTCCCATTATTCTATAACGGAGAACTTCTAAGTTTCGAACAAGGTGAAAATTCTAGAATTAATTTAACAAATTGTCTATTAATCTTTATTAATGGTGTTCTTCAAGAACCAGGAGTCTCTTATGAATTTGGAGGAGGAACTTCGTTCAGATTTACAACAGCACCAAAAGTAGATGATAAAATTTCAATTTACTTCTACAAGGGTTCTGCATCAGACATTGAAGTCGTAACCAATATTGCAGAAACAATAAAGAAAGGTGATGTTGTCCAGATTCTTAAGAATAACAATTATCCAGAAACAATATCTCAAGACAAGAGAACTGTAACTGACTTATCTTTCTCCGATAAGTTTGAAACTAATCTCTACTCAGGTCCTGGAATTAGTACAACATATAAACCACTTAGTTGGATTAAGCAAAAATCCGATAAAAAAATAAATGGAGAAAACGTCTCCAAAGCAAGAGATTCTATTGAATCATTGATATTCCCAACTGCAAATGTAATAGGTGATATATCTCTCACTGATACTCAAGTATTTGTAGATAGTGTTGAATTGTTTAAGTACGAAGATCCAGATTTAACTTCTTTTGATGCATTAGTAATTAACGGAATATCAACGGTTACTAGTAATTCTATTGAACTTATTAAAAACTTTACAACAATTCAGGGTGATATAGGTTCTATCGTTGGAATTGCTTCAACAACTACACCAAATCTTGCCATAGAGTTTACATTAGATTCTTTAATTGGTTCAAATTTAAATGTTGGATACCCCATCTACATCTTTGATACTCTAGTTGGAACTGGAGTAACTTCTATCAGTTTTTCTGATAGTGAAGTTATTGGAATTGGGACGACTCATTTGGATAACATTTATTACGTAGAAGCACTGGACAATTCTACCGGTATTATTACTTGTAGAGTTCACTCAGGATCGAATGTGTCTGGAATTGTTACTTCCGGAACTTCTAGTTACCCTGTTGGTAGATATTCTTGGGGAAGATTGTCAAACACCTCCGGTCTTGTAAGGTCAAATCCTGTTGCAATTGGAGTAACTGGAAAGGTTGCATCTGGATTGTCAACATACCCAACAATCCAAAGAAGAAACGTTGGTATAAGAGAAACTGGAGCTCTTCCCAAAGTATTATAAATATCTAAAAAACTATGTTAATATGGCTGCTGTCGTAACAGATCAATTTAGAATACTGAATGCGAATAATTTCGTTGATTCCGTTTTAGATGATAATAACTCATATTATGTTTTTTTAGGTTTACCAAACTCTACTGCTGTCGGATTTGGCAGAACTAGTGATTGGAACTCTAGTAGTAGTGGACCACCAAGTCCAGTTGATAATTTACAATATTTGACACATTATAGAGATACTTCTTTATTTGGTAAGAGAGTAACAAGTGCTAATATTAGAAGAGTTATAAGAAAAGTTGAATGGACATCAAACACTGCCTATGATATGTATAGGCATGATTATAGTATCCTAAATCAAACTCCAAATTCTCAAACAAGTAGACTATATGATTCAAACTATTATGTAATTAATAGCGATTATAGAGTTTACATTTGTATTGATAATGGTTCTTCTGGAACTAATCTTAAAGGTGAAAGATCTAGATATGAACCTACGTCCACTGATCTTCAACCATTTTCTGCAGGATCTGACGGTTACTTGTGGAAATACTTATTCTCAATTTCTCCAAGTGATGTTATAAAATTTGATTCAACCGAATATATTGTAGTTCCAAACGATTGGGATACAACTTCAGATGCTCAAATTCAAACAGTTAGAGAATCTGGAGATTCTGAAGTAAATGATAACCAAATAAAAAAAGTTTATATTGAAAACGGTGGTGCGGGATATTCCGCAGGAACATATAATATTCTAGGCGATGGTTCTGGCGCTAGAGTTTCAATATCAGTTGATAGTTCCGGAACTATTACTTCAACAAATGTTGTCAATGGTGGAAGTGGATATACTTACGGTATTGTTGATTTGGAAAGAACAGGAACAATATCAAACCCAGCTAAATTAATACCAATTATTCCACCTTCAAAAGGTCATGGTTATGACATTTATACCGAACTTGGAACTGACAGAGTTTTAATTTATGCTAGATTTGACGATTCAACTAAGGATTTTCCTGTTAGTACAAAATTCTCTCAGGTTGGAATTGTAAAAAATCCCAAAGAATATTCAGGTGTTTCTACATACGTTGGATCAACTTATTCTAGTTTATATGCATTAAAACTTGATAGTGGTTACACTGGAACTCCTGCAGTCGGAGAAATTGTTACTCAAACTCAATCATCAACACAGATTGCAAAGGGATACGTTGCATCCTATGATAGCACTACAAAAGTATTAAAATATTTGAAAGATAGGTCTTTATTCCTTACGAACGGATTGGACCAACAAGATAGTACTGATATTACTATAGATTCTAATATTGTTGAATTCAATAACACTGACAGTATATCATTTACTTCAGCAACTTCTACTTCAGTTTCTGCTGGTTTTACTGGCAGTTCTGAAAATGGGATTGATTTAGGAGTAACTTTCACTGGTGGACTTGCTAATCCAGAGATAAATAAAAAGACAGGGGATATTATTTACATTGACAATAGACCTCAGGTTGAAAGAAATCTCAGGCAAAAAGAAGACGTTAAAATCATTCTGGAATTCTAAAAAAGATGGCACAAAAAACAGACTTAAATATCAACCCATATTTTGACGATTTTGATTCGGATAAAAATTTTTATAAAGTCTTATTTAAGCCAGGATATCCAGTTCAGGCACGAGAGTTAACGACATTACAGTCAATACTTCAAAATCAAGTAGAATCTTTCGGCAGTTATACTTTTAAAGAAGGAACTGTAGTAATTCCAGGAAATATTTTTTACGATGGGCAGTTTTATGCCGTAAAATTAAACTCTTCTCAATTTGGAATTGACGTATCACTTTACATCAATAATTTTATTGGGAAAAAGATTATCGGTGAAACATCTGGAACCACAGCAACTATTCAATATGTTGCGTTTCCTGATGGTGGAGATGTTGATGAATTAACAATATATGTAAAATACGTAGATTCTAATAATAATTTTGTTTTTGATCAATTTGAAGACGGGGAATCTTTGTATTCTGATGAAAATGTAACATACGGAAATACAACAATCAGTGCAGAAACTCCATTTGCTTCTTTAATCAGTTCTAATGCGTCCTCTATTGGATCTGCAGCATCTATTGGAGATGGAGTTTATTTTATTAGAGGGTATTTTGCAAAAGTATCTAAACAGACTTTAATATTAGATCACTATACAAATACACCTTCTTATAGAGTTGGGTTATCTATCAAGGAATTACTCGTCAACGCAAAAGATGATTCCACGTTATTTGACAACGCAAAGGGATTTACAAACTATGCTGCTCCTGGTGCTGATAGATTACAAATTAATTTAACATTAACAAAAAAATTAATTTCTGACACCAATGATACAGACTTTGTAGAACTTCTTAGAGTAGAAGAAGGAAGAATAAAAAAGATTGAAAATAAGACTGAACTGAATAGACTTGGTGATTATATTGCAGAAAGAACTTATGAGGAATCTGGTCATTATACTCTAGATGATTTTAAACTATCCTTACATAACTCGTTAAATGATAAATTAGGAAATGATGGATTGTTCTTTAGCAATCAATCTACAGATCAATTTAACACCCCATCAGATGATCTGATGTGTTTAAAAATATCTCCAGGTGAAGCGTATGTTGGTGGATATAACGTAGAAAAAATTGCTACAACTATTCTTGATGTAGAAAAACCAAGAGATACTGAAACAGTATCGGTTGCAAATATCCCATTTGAGATGGGAAATCTTTTAAGAGTTAATAATGTATCTGGAGCACCCAAACAAAAAGAATCTATCAGTCTCTACAATCAATCTGCTGGTGGTGGAACAAAAATTGGTGACGCTAGAGTTTACACCTTCAATTTAACAGGTTCTGCTTATCAGGATGCTTCTACTAACTGGGATTTATACTTATATGATATTCAAACATATACCTCCCTCACGTTAAACACGCCAGTAGCACCTCTCGGATTGATAACATCTTCATATATTAAAGGTAAGAGCAGTGGGGCAAGTGGATATGCAGTTTCTTCAGGTTCAGGAAGCACAGTAAGTGTTAGACAAACTTCTGGAACTTTCTCTGTTGGGGAACAACTTATTATTAATGGAATTGATGCTTCTGCTACGATAGCATCTGTAATCGCATATGGAACTAGAGATATTAAATCGGTTTACCAGTCTGGAGTTTCTGGGTTCCCAACATTTACTGCAGATTCTCTGTTAGATTCCATAAATCTTCCAAATGGTGTGATTGGTGGAACTATTAGTGGTGGAAATACCCTAGTAAGTCCTGGAAAAGTGTTTACTGGAGTTAAAGTTGGAGATATTATTCGTTATCAAACTAGTTCTGGAGATGAAACCTTCAACAGGGTTACAGCAAATAACACAACTTCTTTAACAATCACTGCTGGTGCTACGGTTTCTGGTGTATCCAACGGAACAGTTGCTAATGGAACATATTCTTCAATTAAAATTGGTGTTCCTTCCTTAAGAAATCAAGAAAAAGGATACCTTTATGCAGAACTTTCAGATCCAAACATCGAGTCTGTAGATCTTTCTGGTTCAACATTAAAAATATCGGAACAGATCACGGGAGAAACAACAGATAGTTCTGGTACGTTAACTTTCGATCTTTCTTCTATTAGTGGAATCACAAGTGCCTTCTTTGATCCATTTGATGAAGAAAGATACTCAATTCACTACACTGGCGGTGGTATTGGTACAGTAACTTCTGATGCATTTACTTTAAGTAATAATCAAGTATCAATCAATGGTTTAACTGCAAGTCAATCGAATATTGTAGTAAATACATCACTAACTAAAAATGAGATACAAAGTAAGATTAAAGAATATACAAGAAGTGCGACTTTAGATGTTGTTTATTCTAAACAACAACAGTCTGGTGTTGGCGTCAATACTTCAATAAATGATGGTCTTACTTATAATAAAAATTATGGATTAAGAGTTCAAGATGAAGAGATTTCATTAAATTATCCAGATGTTGTAAAAGTCATAGCAATTCTAGAATCATTAGATTCAAGCACACCAACTTTTGATCAGATTCAGTTTTTTGATAGTTCTGTAGTAAGCAATGCAATTATTGGTGAAAACATTGTAAGTTCTTCTTCCAACACTGTTGCAAGAGTTGTTGCAAAACCATCTTCATTGGTATTATCAATTGTATATTTAAATAAAGATAAATTTATTGCCGGAGAATCTGTAACTCTTCAGGAATCGAATAATACTGCAGCAATACAATCTGTAACTAATGGTTCTTACAAAAATATAACTTCTTCCTTTACCCTAGATAAGGGACAGAAAGATCAATATTATGATTATTCGAGAATTGTTAGAAGTGCAAATACACCAATACCTTCCAGAAGACTAAAAATTGTATTTGATCATTATACAGTTCCTTCTTCAGATTCTGGTGATGTTTACACCGTTTTAAGTTATGATAAAGAAAGATTTTCTGAAGATATTCCTAATATTGGTTCAAGAAAAGTGAGAGCCACAGATACTCTTGATTTCAGACCAAGAGTATCTCAATTCACAGTAACAGATAAATCACCATTCGATTTTGACTCAAGAAGTTTTGGAACTTTACCAAAACTTATTCTAAAACCAAAAGAAAGTTCTTTAATTGGTTATACTTATTACTTGCCAAGAATAGATAAAGTATATCTTGATACTTTTGGCAACTTTATTGTTCAAAAAGGTATATCTGGGATAAATCCAAAGGTTCCTTCTAACAATAATCCAGATGGATTGATGGATCTTGGAACAATTTCTCTTCCAGCGTATCTTTATAATCCAAATGATGCAGAAATATCTCTCGTAGATAATAGAAGATATACTATGAGAGATATTGGAAAACTTGAGGATAGAATAGAAAATCTTGAACGTGTCACTTCTCTTTCTCTGTTAGAGGTAAGCACTCAAACTTTACAAGTTCAAGATGCTCAAGGAAATAATAGATTTAAAACTGGATTCTTTGTAGATGATTTTAAAAACAATTCGTTGATAGACATAAATGTATCTTCAATTCAGACAGATTCTGAGACTCAAGATTTAACACCAATTATTAGCGTAAATACCTTAAAGGGTCAGATCGCACCTTCAACTGATACTACTGATGAAAATCTAGATCTTTCCACAAACTTTAATTTATTAGACTCCAATGTTCAGAAAACTGGAAATGCTATTACTTTAAAATATGAAAGTGTTGGTTGGATTGAACAACCTTTAGCAACAAGAGTTGAAAACGTCAACCCATTCCATGTTGTTTCATATAATGGATTTGTTAAATTATCTCCTTCTAGCGATAGTTGGATTAGAACAATTAGAATACCTGCTTCTAATACTCTTATAGAAAGGAGGGTTGCAGATCCAAATCGCAGAGGTCAAACAACTGCAGATGTTTCTTCCAGAGAAGTTGTAATTTCATCTGGAAACGAACAGTATATGCGTTCCAGAAATACCCAGTTTTCTGCAAATAATCTGAAACCTTTGACAAGATTCTATCAATTCTTCGATGGAAACGGTAGTGTTGACTTTATTCCAAAGTTATTGGAAATTGCTAACGATTCAACTTTAGTCAATTATGGATCTGTAGGAACTTTTGAAGTTGGTGAAACTGTTGTTGGTTATAGTGAAGGAAATGAGGTAATTAGATTTAGAGTATCTTCAGGAAACCACAAAGAAGGACCTTTCAATGCGCCAACAAAAACATTTAATATAAATCCATATATTAAAACAGAAAATCTTTCCTCAGAATACAATCAATCATCTAAGGTATTGAATGTAGACACCTTTGGATTATCTGAAGAAGCACAGGGGAAATATTTTGGTTATACAAAAGTTGGAACAAAATTGGTTGGACAAACTAGTGGTGCTATTGCATATGTTAAAGATCTTAGATTGATTAGTGATAACTATGGGGATCTCTATGGAACTTTCTTCCTTAGAAACCCACTTGATATTCCAGCCCCAGCAGTAAGAATAACTACAGGAACCAAGACTTATAGACTTACAAATAGTTCATCTAATGCAACTCCTCTTCCAGGAAGTAAGTTATTATCAACAGCAGAAACTTCTTATAAGTCTGAAGGAAGATTTGAAGTACGTCAAACTCAAAGAACAACTAACACCGTTGGATATTATGATCCTTTGGCACAATCCTTTAGTGTTGGCGGTAACATTGAAGCACCAAATCCAAATGGTCAAAATAATGATGCAAATGGTGCATTCTTAACTGCTATAGATTTGTTCTTTGCCAATAAACCATCTGGAAATGATCCGGTTAGAATTGAAATAAGAACCGTTGAGTTAGGAACTCCAACAAGAACTGTTATAGGAAATCCAGTTACATTAAGACCTACAGATATTACAACTTCATCAACTGCAGAAACCGCAACGAGAGTAACTTTTGATTATCCAATTTATCTTTCTCCTGGACAAGAATATGCAATTGTTGCTGTAGCAGAAACTTCAGATGAATATGAACTTTGGATTGCGGAAATGGGCGAAAGAACTGTAAATACACAGTCTTTACCTGATGCTGAAGCAGTTATATATTCTAAACAATTTGCACTTGGAAGTTTGTTCAAGTCTCAAAATGGATCTATTTGGACTGCAAATCAATATCAAGATTTAAAATTCAAACTTTATAAAGCAAACTTCACATCAACTACTGGAACTGCATTCTTCTATAACCCAACTTTAGATGAGAGCAACGGATATGTAAAAATACTGAATAATAATCCAATAACAACTTTACCTAAAACAGTAACACTTGGAATTACAACAACTACAAATAGTTCTGCTATTGGAATTTTGACTACTGGAAGAAAAATTGCAGGTTCTAATGATTTTGGATATGGATATATTGTTGGAACAGGCAGTTCAGTAACAAATGTAACTATTACCGATAGTGGTACAAATTATCCAACAGGAACGTTTGCTGATTTGGAAACTACGAATATTGTTGGTAATGGTTCTGGTTTAAGGTTGAGTGTTACAGCATCCGGTGGAGTAATTACGGGAATTGCAGCAACAACTTTTGCTGGAAATGGGTATCAGGTTGGTGATGTTGTTGGTATTACTACCACTCTGGGTAGAGATGCGAGATTTACTATTTCCGAAATTAACGGATTAGATACACTTTATCTTTCAAACGTTCAAGGAGAGAAGGGTGCGTCTAAGACTTTCCAAGTTGGGGCAGCACTTAGTTACTATAACGATTCTGGAACTGTTGTTTCTCTTGCAAGTACAACTATTACGACCAGAACGACTGAAGGAACAAATCTAAATTCTGGCAATTTCTTGAGAGTAAATCATTTTGATCATGGAATGTATTCCTCCACAAATAAAGTAGTTCTTACTGGAATTGAACCAAGCGTTCCTGCAACCACTTTGGATTCTCCTTTAACAATAAGTGAAACAGCAACTATCAGTGTTGCCAGCACAGCAAACTTCGCAACCTTTGAAGGTCAGACAGTTTCAGCTTCTTATCTTGGATATGTAAAGATTGGAGATGAAATAATCTCTTATAATTCAGTTGGTAGTGGAACTTTATCAATAAGTTCCAGATCTGTAGAGGGTGTGGTACAACCACATAGTGTTGGATCATTGGTTACAAAATATGAACTAGGTGGAGTTTCTCTAAGAAGAATTAACGGAGTTGAACATACCGTAAGTTCTTTAGGAAATACTATCGACCAATATCATGTAGAAATCGATATGTCTGCTAACGGTTCAGATAGATCAAATGATGGAGACACTTCCGATCTTCCGCAGTTGTCATTCACTTCGGAACAATTTGTTGGTGGAGAAAATTGTAAGGCAACTGAAAACATTCAATTCAACGAAATCGTTCCAAATTATGATATTTTATCACCAGGTTCTTCTACTTCCGTAACTGCGAGTGTTAGAACAACAACTGGTAGAAGTGTTGACGGAACAGAAACTCCTTTCCTAGATAGTGGATTTGAAAATGTTGAATTGAATAAGGTTAATAAGTTGAACTCTGTAAGACTCGTTGCTTCTAACGTCAACGAAAATACGAGTTTGACAACTTTACCAAGAAATAAATCATTTACAACACGTATACTTTTGAATACCACCGATTCCAATTTATCACCAATAATTTATACTGATACAGCATTGACTGAATTCAGACTGAGCAGATTGAATAATCCTATCTCCGATTATTCCACTGACAATAGAGTCAATTCACTCTTATTTGATCCACATTCGGCAGTTTATGTTTCAAATACTGTAAATCTTACCCAGGCAGCAACATCACTTAAAGTAATACTTGCTGCTTATAGACATGAGTCTGCAGACTTTAGAGTTCTTTATAATTTGATCAGAGCAGATTCTAGTGAAGTTACTCAAGAATTTGAGTTGTTCCCAGGATATGATAATCTGAGTCTTAGTGCTGACGGAACAATTACACCAGTTGATTCCTCCAAAAATAGTGGAAGACCTGATACTTTTGTTCCAGCAAGTTTGGAAAATCAGTATTTAGAGTATGAGTTTACCGCAGATAATTTAGATCTGTTCACGGGATACACAATCAAGATTGTAATGTCCGGAACAAATCAAGCATATGCTCCAAGAATTAAAGATCTTAGAACTATTGCATTGAGATGATAAGGGTAGAAGGATACAAAAATCTTTATAGAGACGAAAAAAGTGGTGCCATAATTAACTGTGACACCACTTCATACAATCAATATGTTAACTCCTTAAACTATAAAGATATGCAAAAACAAGAATTGGATAAAATGAAACAGGATATTGAAGAGATAAAATCTTTACTTATGGAAATACTAAATAAGAAATAATTTTATTGGTTTGCTGTAAATATAAATATCTAAAGGAAACTTTTTAATTCTAATAATGGCGATTTATGTATCCAATATTGTGATTGAACAGGGATTCAGTTTTGACACCTCTTTTCAGTTGGAGGATACTAGATCAAATTCCCCTTTGGATTTGTCTAGCACTGTTCCAGTGGGTCAATTGAGAAAACATTATGCTTCGACTTCTTCAGTATCTTTTGCTTCTACTGTAACTAGTCCTGAACTAGGAATTTTATCAATATCATTAACTGCTGCCCAAACAACCAGTTTGAAGCCAGGAAGATACGTTTATGATGTAAAATTATTAAACGATGGTAAGGAATTTAAAGCTGTGGAAGGTGCAGCACTAGTAAGAGGCGGGGTAACCAGGTAATGCCTAGTATTAACGATAGAATTGGTTCTCAGAACGTAATTCGTGTTTTATCTAATGCTTCAGCAGCACCAACACGAATAATTAATTTAACTGATGTAGATTCCACTCTTAAGACTAGAGATGGAATGCTTCTCGTTTGGAATTTAGAAGACGAGAAATTCTACATGACGGATACGATTGATTCGTCTTCGTTAATTGCTACGGGAATAGTTACATTTTCCAATACCACACAATCATCATCAACAACTACTGGCGCAGTAATTGTTAGTGGTGGTGTTGGAATTGCTAAAAATTTGAATGTTGGCGGCGATGCCAACATAGTTGGAGTTGTAACATTTGGAACAGGTTCTGTAGTTATTGATGGAACAAACGACATAATAAACGTTGGTTCTGGAGTAACTATAAGTTCTTCGGATGGAATAACAGCACCATCCATTAACGTTCTTGGACCACTAACAGCACAATCGCTGAGTATTAGTGGAGTATCAACACTCGCTTCTGCTGGGGGAATCACAACAACTGGTGGAAGTCTATTTGTAAACAACAACCTAACCATTGGTCAAAATTTAAAGGTCGATGGTACATCGGAATTTATTGGTGTTGCAACATTTAGGGGAGGAACTATAAACCTTGGTGATGCTAATAGCGATGATATTAATGTTGGCGGCGAATTTATATCAGACTTAAATCCAAATGATGACGCTACTTATGATTTGGGTATTGATGGTAAGCGTTGGAGAACTGGTAGATTCTCAGGTCTTGTAACGACTACCGATTTATTTGTTTCTGGATTATCAACATTTCTTGGAAGTGTCAATATCGATGGCCCTATTGATATTTCTGGCGATGTGGAAATTGATAATCTTAATGTATCAGGTCTTTCTACTTTTGGTTCTAACGTTGATATCAATGCTTCAGTTGATATCTCTAGTAATCTTGTAGTAAACAATAATTTCCAATCAGTAGGTGTTACAACTTTAGCATCTGCTGGAGGCATTACCACTACTGGAGGAGAACTTTATGTAGATACAGACCTAACGGTAGGTCGTAATTTAAAAGTTGATGGAAATTCAGAAATTGTTGGTGTTTCAACTTTTACAGGAAATCAATTTACAACTGGAAATGTATCGATTACCGGATTTGTAACGGTAACTGAAGGTTTATATTATGATGTTGGTGATTTTGATGGTCCAAATGGAGTTTCTTATTTTGATGATTCTGGAAAACTTATCGGAGCAGCAAGTACAGAATCTGGAATAAGTACAAGTAATTATGTTTTAACAACAAACGCAAGTGGAACGCCAGTATGGACAAGCACTATTGATGGAGGAGAATACTGATGGCAAAACCAAGCACTAAACAAGGACTTATTGATTATTGTTTGAGGAGACTTGGTGCTCCAGTATTAGAAATAAATGTATCAGATGAACAGATTGATGATCTTGTAGATGATGCTATTCAATATTTTAATGAACGCCACTTTGATGGTGTTGAGAAAATGTATTTAAAATATCAATTAACTTCTGACGATATTTCTAGGGGTAGAGCAAGTGGAAGTAGTGGTGTTGGTATAGTAACTACTACAGGAACTTCTACTATTGTTGGTTCTGCAACTACATTTAGTTTTTATGAAAATTCAAATTATATCCAAGTTCCAGACTCGGTAATTGGTATTGAAAAGATATTTAAGTTTGATACTAGTTCTATTTCTGGTGGAATGTTTAGTATTAAATATCAACTATTTTTAAACGACTTGTACTATTTCAATTCCGTAGAACTTCTTCAGTATGCTATGGTTAAATCTTATTTGGAAGATATTGACTTTTTACTTACAACAGATAAGCAAGTAAGATTTAACAAAAGGCAAGATAGGTTATATTTGGACATCGATTGGTCGTCACAATCTGCTGGTGATTATTTGGTTATTGAGTGTTATAGAGCACTGGATCCAGAATCTTTCACACAAGTTTACAATGATAGTTTTGTGAAACAATATCTTACTGCATTAATAAAAAGGCAGTGGGGTCAAAATTTAATTAAATTCCAAGGAGTAAAACTTCCAGGAGGAATTGAATTAAACGGAAGACAATTGTATGATGATGCAGTAAGAGATCTTGAGGAGATAAAACAAAAAATGTTCTCCGAATACGAATTACCACCCATGGACCTCATTGGATAATCATGACTTTAAATCCATTTTTTCTTCAAGGATCTAATACAGAACAATTTCTCATTCAAGATTTGATTAATGAGCAATTGAAGATTTATGGTATTGAAATTTATTATTTGCCAAGAAAAATTTTTAAAACAGATAATATTCTCAACGAAATACAATCCTCAAAATTTGATGATGTTTTTCTAATTGAAGCATATTTGAACAACTATGATGGATATGCTCCAGGAAGTGATTTGATGACCAAATTTGGACTTAAATTGCAAAATGAAGTTAGTTTAACAATTTCTAGAGAAAGATATGAAGAATTTATTGCTCCTTTCTTAGAGGGTATATCTTCTGGTATTAGAGAAGGGTTTATAACAGAATATGACTTTGCAGACTTGATTGAAAGACCAAAGGAAGGAGATTTAATTTATTTTCCACTTGGAGAAAGACTTTTTGAAATCAAGAGAGTGGAATTTGAAAAACCATTTTATCAATTAGGTAAAAATTATATCTATGAATTGAGTTGCGAGTTGTATGAATATGAAAATGAACTTATCGATACTGCGCTTGAGGAAGTTGATAACACGGTAGATGATGGTGGATATATTACAACCCTCAGATTAGTTGGAACTGGAATTACAGCAACTGCAACTGCTAGTGTTAATGTATCTGGAATAGGATCTATTCTACCATCTATTGGTCAAATAATATTGACTGATGATGGATCTGGATATACCAGCACTCCAACTGTAACAATTTCTGGACCAAGTGGAATAGGTGTTACTGCAACTGCCGTTGCCATAACAACTTCTATAGGAAATGTACAATCTGTAAAAGAAGTACGAATAACAAATGCAGGTTTTGGGTACACATCTACAAACCCACCAACGGTAACCATAAGTGGAGGTGGTGGAACTGGAGCAGCAGCAACAGCAATAGTTGTTTCTGGTGGCATATTGTCCTTCTCAGTAACGAATTCTGGAAGAGGATATTATGGTGAGGGAATTCCATCAGTAACAGTAAGTGGTCCCTCTATTGGACAAACAGCAGTTGCGAAGGCAATAGTATCTAATGGACAAGTATCACAGATACAAATAATAAATTCGGGATATGGTTATACAGCGGCACCAACAGTAACTATTACAAGTCCAGTTTCTGGTATTGGAACCTTTACTTATAACGAATTAATTACTGGACAAACTTCTGGAGTAACCGCTAGAGTTAGAAATTATACTGAAAGAACTGATATTAGTTCCCTTTATCCCCCTGTAGATTTACAAATATCTATAAATACTGGTAACTTTAATGTTGGAGAAACAGTTATTGGGCAAGATTCTGGTGCAATTTATGTTGTAGAATCTTACGATCGTGAAACTTACAATGATTATTACGATGATAACGAAAAGATAGAAACGGCAGCAGATTCTATTTTGGACTTCACAGAATCTAATCCATTTGGAGAATATTAATGTTAGGAACTTATTTTTATCACGAAATTATAAGAAAAACCATTATTGGTTTTGGAACTTTGTTTAATAATATTTACATTAGACATTCCAAAGAAAATGGAACTGTTTTAGATGAAACAAAGGTTGGTATTTCTTACGGACCAATGCAAAAATTCCTGACAAAAATTCAGGAACAAGCAAATTTGAATAAATCGATTGCAATTACTCTTCCAAGAATGTCTTTCGAAATGGTTTCTATACAATATGATCCAACCAGAAAAGCAGGCGTAACACAAACATTTAAAGCATCTGATGGAACTAATTTGAAAAAAGTTTATATGCCAGTTCCATATAATATTGGATTTGAACTCAGCATCTTTAGCAAATTGAACGATGATGCATTACAAATAGTTGAGCAAATTTTACCATTTTTTCAACCATCTTTTAATTTAACGATAGATCTTGTTAGTTCCATCGGAGAAAAAAGAGATGTCCCTATTATTTTAGATAGCGTTGATTTTCAAGATGACTATGAGGGAGATTTTAATACTAGAAGAGCTTTGATATATACATTAAGATTTACTGCCAAAACTTATCTCTTTGGTCCAATCTCTGAGACTACTGACGGTCTTATTCGCAAAGTTCAGGCAGACGTTTACAGTGGAACCAATACACAAACTGCAAAACGTGAAATGAGGTATACTGTTACCCCAGATCCAGTTAGTGCGGATCCAGCTGCTGGAGACGATTTTGGATTTAGTGAGTCCTGGGAATTTTTTACAGATTCTAAGTCTTATAGTCCCACCCAACAAGAAGACATTTAATAAATTATGAGTGATAGTTATGATTCCATCGACAGAGCTCTCAATATTGAGAGTGATATTGTAGAAACTAAAAAAGTTTCTGCAGAAATAGATACTGTAAAACCAAAAGGTCCAGATATCGAAAAGGACTATGAATACACTCGTGCCAACTTATATTCATTGATTGAAAAGGGTCAGGAAGCAATTAATGGAATTATGGAACTTGCTGGTGAGGGTGGAAGTCCAAGAGCATATGAAGTTGCCGGACAGTTAATTAAGAGTGTTGCTGATACAACGGATAAATTAATTGATCTTCAGAAAAAACTTAAAGATGTTCAGGATGAATCAGTAAAAACTACTAATAATGTTACCAATAATGCCGTATTCGTTGGTTCAACATCAGAACTTCAAAAGTTACTCAAGCAAGGTTTTCTAAATAATAAAGAATAATATTTTCCTATAATGGGTTGGTCCGAAAAATATAAAAAATCTATTGATTGCGACAACCCAAAAGGTTTTAGTCAGCGTGCTCACTGTCAAGGGCGAAAAAAGAAAATGACGGAAGAAAAAAAAGATCATGAATATTCTATGGCTCGTTCTGAGGTAAAAACTATTCAGAACGCTGCAAAACGTCTTCAGAAGAAGATGGGTAAAAAAGGCGAAGGTAATCTGCAGGCATGGGTGCAATCCAAAATTACCAAAGCAGCAGATTATATTGATACTGCAGCAGACTATGTAACCAACGAAGAGACTGTCAAAGAAGAAGGTCTTCGTGATTGGTTTGGTAAGTCCAAATCAAAAGACGGTAAAGCAGGATGGGTAAATGTAGTTACTGGCGGAACCTGTGCCAGTGACGAACCTGGTGAAGGAACACCAAAATGTGTTTCTTCAGCAAAAAGAGCGAGTATGACCAAGGCAGAAAGACTTTCTGCACAAAGAAGAAAAAAAGCAGCAGATCCGGGACAACAAGAAAAAACTGGTGCGGCAAAACCGACTTATGTTTCTACAGATCCAAAGAAGAAAATGAAGAAAGAAGAAGTAGAAGTAACAGAAGCAAAAGATAAACCTGGTAAAGGTAGTGGTAAGAAAGATGCTTGCTACAATAAAGTAAAGTCGCGTTATAGTGTTTGGCCAAGTGCATATGCTTCTGGGGCACTTGTAAAGTGTCGTAAAGTTGGTGCCGCTAACTGGGGAAATAAATCTGAGAGTTATGATTTCTCAAACTGGAGAGAAGACTTCAAGGCACTTGAAATTGAAACAGTGAATCTTATTGAACCAGAACCAATCAAAGGTGGTCAACCTATCGATGAGAAATGTTGGGTTGGTTACAAACAAGTTGGTATGAAGAAAAAAGGAGACAAAGTAGTTCCCAATTGTGTAAAGGAAGGTGAAGAAATAAACGAAATTCATAGTCAGGCGCATGCGCCACATGAAGTACCATCTGGCAACCTTAAAAAAATAGTTGCTAAAGCAAGTAAAAGAGTTGATACTGATGCTGATGCTGATATTGATGTTTATGATAAGGCAAAAGGTGAATCTGGTGAATATGCCTCAAATATTAAAAGTAAAAAAATCTACAATGTGGATAGTTTAAGAGAAGTACCTAAAAAGAGTCTTTCATCCTATGAGATTCCTTCTGGCAATTTAAAGAGTTTAGTTGCTAAAGCAGTTAAAAGAATTGATACTGATGCTGATGGTGACACCGATCACAATGACAAAGCAAAAGGTGAACTTGGAGAATTTATTCCTGGTGTAAACAATAAGAGACTTTTTAGCACAACAAGAACTAAAACCGCAAAAGAAAATTTCTCAAACTGGAGAGAAGATCTGGGTGAGGATTGGCAAAAGGTTAATAAAGGAGATAAGACTGATGGTATGAGTCAAAAAGCAGTTGATGCTTACCGTCGTGAGAACCCAGGTTCTAAACTTAAGACTGCCGTAACTGAGAAGGATCCTGGTCCTGGTAGGAGCAAGCGTAGAAAGTCCTTCTGTGCCCGCTCTAAGGGTCAGCAAGATATGCATAACATAGATTGCTCAAAAGATCCCGATAAGGCAATTTGTAAGGCACGTCGTCGCTGGAGATGCTAATGAAAAGTTTTCAAGAATTTCTATCCGAAAGTATCACCATCAACGGTGATTTCAATGGAACCCTCAACGTAGGGGGTTCCCAACCAGAACAGGCACAAGAATCTTTCTTTGCCGATGTTATGTGGGAAGGTAAACTTTACCGTTTAGAAGTAGAAGGCAAAATGCTTTCTAAGAACGAACTTGCAGAACAGATACAGGGAGAATATCCTGGTGCAATCGTTCATAACATTTATCCTGGTCAGGTAAATACTTCAAGAATTAAAAACGCACAGAGATATCAACCAGAAAGATTATCGTGGAGTGATTAATGGCTCAGTGGAATAAGAATACACAAGACTTTCTAAACCAAGAAAGAACACTTTTTGAAGTTCCTTTGATAGCGACAAGGGATGGAAATGTTGTTGATAATCTCAATAGATTTCCAGTAAGTGTAAATCCTGATGCTTTTGGAAGAACCAGAATATCTCAACCTCTTACTCTATTTGATAGTTCTCACAGATATAGAGACAATAATCTTTGGGAGAGTTTGATTGTAGGCACTGGTTCTACGGTTGGATTTGCAACTACTCAAGGATTAGTCAATATTGGTATTGGAACTACTGCTGGTTGTTCGGTAATTAGAGAGACTACAAAGACATTCTCATATCAACCAGGCAAATCTTTGCTTGTTTTAAATACATTTGTTCCTTCAACACCAAAAGAAAATCTAAGACAAAGAATTGGATATTTTGGTGCTGATAATGGAATGTATTTTGAGATTAATGGAACAACACCTTATTTTGTAGAAAGAAGTTTATCTACTGGAACACAAACAGAGGTAGCACAAGACGACTGGAATATTGATAAGTTAGATGGCACTGGGGTTTCTGGTATTACATTAGATATTTCCAAAGCACAAATTCTTTGGATGGATATTGAATGGCTTGGTCTTGGTACAGTCAGAATGGGATTTGTGATTGATGGTAGGTTTGTTCATGCACATTCATTCCACCACGCAAATAGAATTCAGTCAACTTATATCACAACAGCATCACTTCCTTTGAGATATGAGATTGCCAACACTGGAATTACTACAAGTAGTAGCACTATGAAGCAAGTCTGCTCTTCTGTAATTTCCGAAGGTGGTTATGAATTGCGTGGATTACAACAGGCAGTAAATACACCAATCACAGCACCAGTAGATTTACCAACTCCTGCAGGAACTTATTATCCAGTCATTTCAATTCGTCTCAAATCTTCCCCAAATAGATTAGATGCGATTGTAATTCTGACTGCCCTTTCATTGATGGGAACTGGAAATGGACCAGAATATAGTTGGCAGGTAAGAGCATCAGCAACGACTAGTGGTGGAACTTGGGTAAGTGCAGGTGCTGATAGTGCTGTAGAATATAAGATTGATGGAGGAACTATAAGTGGTGGGAGAATATTAGCATCTGGTTTCTTCTCATCAGCAAATCAATCTTCCGCATCAGTGGATATTCTGAAAGAAGCACTATTTAAGTTTCAGTTAGAAAGAAATGGTCTAACTGGAACTCCTTATGAATTGACACTGGTGGTTGCATCAGATACTGCGGGTGCTGATGTTTTCGCATCATTAGACTGGGAAGAAATCAGTAGGTAATTATTAATTGGAGGTTTTATTATGAGTGAAGTATATCTTGGTAATCCCAATCTAAAAAAAGCAAATACACAAATTGAGTTTACAGAGGAACAAATTATTGAGTTCCTTAAGTGTAAAGAAGACCCAGTTTATTTTGCTAGAAACTATATCAAAATTGTTTCTCTTGATCATGGTCTAGTCCCCTTTGAGATGTATCCGTTTCAGGAAAAACTTATTCAGAATTTCCATGATAACAGATTTAATATTTGTAAGATGCCACGTCAGACTGGTAAGTCTACTACTTGTGTATCATATCTTCTGCACTACGCTGTTTTTAACGATAATGTTAACATCGCCATCCTAGCGAACAAGGCATCAACGGCAAGAGACCTTCTTGGTAGGTTACAACTTGCCTACGAAAACTTGCCAAAGTGGATGCAGCAGGGTATTATATCATGGAACAAAGGTAGTCTAGAACTCGAAAATGGCTCCAAGATTTCGTCTAACTCTACTTCTTCATCTGCTGTCCGAGGCGGATCCTATAATGTCATCTTTCTTGACGAGTTCG
>Ga0255751_10000536_pt1 | contig 35101 bp, 49 predicted proteins | sample 071ome_20_FD_179951 | JGI IMG/M metagenome (GOLD analysis project Ga0255751, IMG submission 179951) | Coastal salt marsh microbial communities from the Groves Creek Marsh, Skidaway Island, Georgia - 071412BT metaG (version 2) | ecosystem: Environmental > Aquatic > Marine > Intertidal zone >... | reverse complement strand
TGCTTGGCAAAAGCATCGATCATAACTTGTAAATCGCCCAACTCTTCGGAAACAGAAAGCAAACGAGTGACCGCACCTCTAGCATAAATAAATACTACAACATTGAATGTCATAGATAAAATCAACATTGCCGATAAAATAATCTCAAGACGGCTCATAGTTCTCGTTCCTTAACTTCTTCTTTTCATCTTCAAGAATCTTTCTGTTCTCTTCGATATAATCCTTTGTGAGTTGTCCAACTGCTTGTCCATTGGCTGTGTTTTCTTTTGACTTAAAATACAAGGTGCCTACAACTTTTTGAAGGGTATTTTCGGACAAACAATTGGAACAACTCAAAGGCGGTGTCTCATCAAAACCATGAAACAATACCTTCTCATCATCGCAGTTATTACAACGATAACGATATCTTGGCATTATTTTACCATAGTTTCAAGATCTTGTTCAGTTACCTGACTTTGATCTGAAAACCTAACAGTTGGCGGATTAAGGACAATAAGCCCCTCCTTGCCTTCTGTGAGTTCGAAACCCTTAAGAATTGGAACGATATCCAATTGGTTTAGCAGTGACTCTTGTAGAGCCATCATAACAGCCCCTAGGGCTTGATTAGATAACTTCATTTTTTGTGTAGCATCACTCATATCAATCTCCTTTTTTATCGCTGTCAGTGACAGCACCATCAATTTTTAACCAGTTAAGGTTTTTTCTAACTTCTAAATTCTTTTCCCATGCTGCTGATAAGACTTTTGGCTCTACATCAACGGTCTTGGCGTAATTCATAAATGCATTTACATCTTTTGGAAAACACTTGCCACCAAAGCCAAAATCACCGTCGGTTCCTGGCACCAGGGTGTGCATAGGATTTACCCAGCCAGAAGAAAGCAGTCCTCTAATTGCTGTATCCCAATCGACCCCCTCGGAATCAGCAACTTGATGAAATTCGTTCATTAAAGAAACCTTGGCAGCAAAAAAGCAATTGCAAAAATACTTGATAAAGCAAGCAGTCTTATAGTCTGTTAAAATATACTCGCAAGTTGGAAATACTCTAGTATAAATATTTTTAATTTTAGATGCAGGAACAGCATCTCCACCAAGAACAATTCTCTTCTGATTTTTAAAGTCTTGCACTGCTGTTCTTTCGGTTAAAAACTCAGGATTAAAAACAAAGTCATGTTGAGGAAAATCCTGAATAAGAATCCTTGCTGCCGCAGGAGTGATCGTAGATTTGATGATTAAGATCTTACCATAGGACAGGTCTCTAATAGAATTACAGAGAATTGTTAAATCAAATACCCCAAGATTGGTCATCGGAGTAGGAACACAAATAAAAATATGCTCTAACCGATCAACCTCTTCAAAGGTATTATAACTTCTATTTTTATCAATATCATATACTACGAGATTATAAAAGTCTTTAAGACCTTCATAAATGGCATTTCCAACAAACCCATTTCCTATGATTCCAATGTTTTTTGTTGTCATGAAGAATTTACCTTTTTTAATTCATAATCATAAAATAATCTATAATCTTGATACTTGAATCTATAGACGTTTAGCGTGCCATATTCACAAATAGGATCAAAAAAATAATCTCTATTTATTACAATCCCTGTTCCTGAATCATTTACTAATACGTCATCAACAACATCAAACCAATAAACCAGATCACCTTTCTTGTATTCATCAAAGTTCATTTTCCCAGCGCTCAATCATCTCTTCGAGCATCGATTCAAAAGTATAATCTGGTCTCCAGCCAAGAACCTGTCGCGATTTTGAAGAATCGCCCTTGAGATACTTTAACTCTTCTGGTCTCATAAACCTTCTATTTTGAACAACGTGCTCTCTATAATCCATGCCCAGTTTACTAAAAACTGTTTCGCAAAGATCCCTGACTGAGTGTGTTTCACCAGTTGCAACAATAAACTCATCTGGTGTATGGTGGTTTACAATCATATGCATCGCACGAACGTAATCTTTTGAATGCCCCCAATCACGATAAGAATCCATATTCCCAAGTTCAAGTTTATCAAGTAAACCTTTCTTAATGGAGACGGCACCCTTGACAACCTTATTGGTAACAAAGTTAGAACCACGTCGAGGTGACTCGTGATTAAACAGGATGCCATTGCATGCATGCAACTTATAAGCATGCCTATAATGACGAACAAGATTGAAGCCCATAACCTTGGCACAACCATAAGGACTAACAGGGTTCATTGGCGTAGTCAGCCTTTGCACGCCGTCGTCATCAACAGAATTACCAAACATCTCAGAAGAACTTGCTTGATAAAATTTTGCTTCAGGACAAATGGTGCGATAAACCTCTAGCATGTGCAAGACGCCAAGTGCATTTGTCTGAATAGTGAAAGATGGCATGTCAAAACTAACACGAACATGGCTCATAGCCCCTAAATTATAAATCTCATCGGGCTTTACATCACTAATAATCCTAACCAAAGAAGGGTAGTCTAAAAGATCGCCATAAAAATTCGTTACGTTTCTATTGGTATTATTTTTGACCAATCGGTGATTTTGGTTCTCTGCAACGGAATGGCGTCTAACAATTCCAAAAACATCATAATTTAAAGATAGCAGATACTCTGTTAAATAACTGCCGTCCTGTCCATTGATGCCAGTAATTAGTGCTCTTTTCTTAGGCATTAAAACTCCAGTATTTTTTACAATATTATAACATACAATAAATAAAATTTTACAATTTTTTATAAAACCTTACAGTCTCAATCGGCATTGCAAAGCCCATTTTTTGATAAGCATTTTTGGCAGGCTGATGAGGCTCATCCAAACCAGTAAAAACAAAAGTATAGAGGTATCCTCTTGATTTCATTTCTTTTAAAAACCAGTTATACATGGCAGTCCCGACGCCCTTCCTGTGCATACTAGGATCTACTGCATTATTGCATAATTCAACAACCTCAGAATTATACTCTTCCCAAGTAATAAAGCCTGCGACTTGTTCATCAAGAGTCGCAATCATCACTTTATCGGCATTCTTTAGGCACCAATCTTTAACATTGTTTGCTTTATTTTCTTCTCCGTCTTTGTAGATTGAAGTAAAAATATCAATGTCCATAACCTGTTTTCTATAATCATAAACAGGCTTCCATGCGTTTACACAAATATCGTATATCGCATCGTAATCCGATTCGCTCTCTAATTTTCTAATGTTTATTTCATTCATATCATTTTTCATTAAAATATTCTTTTATAGTATCACAAATATAATCAACCTTGTCGATAGTCAATGCAGGATATGAAGGCAAGCAAACACCATGCTCATAGGCATAGATAGAGTTCTGAAAGTCTTCATCTTTTCCGAAGCCCTGATAACAAGGTTGCCTATGTAGTGGATAAAAAACTGTTCTAGTTTCAATGTCTCTTTTGGTGAAATATTCCATAAGACCTTCTACTGGCTGATCGCACATGACGACGACACGGAAAGGAATATGATTTGAATCATTATAAGGTTCAATTATTCTTAAATTATCTAAATTCTTCAAACGCTCTTTATAAGAATTAAGAAGATCAATTTTCTTTTTAACAATAACGTCCAGTTTGCCTAATTGAACAAGCCCTATTGCTGCTTGTATATCTGTAATTCTAAAATTGTAGCCAATTTGAGGATGTATAAAACTCCCTCTATTTATTCTACCTTGGTTTCTCAAATAAAGCATTCTTTCATAAATTTCATAGTCATCAGTAACAACAAAACCGCCTTCACCGGTGGTTATCGTCTTGTCTGCAAAGAATGAAAAACACCCTACATCACCAAAAGTGCCGGAATGCTTTCCGCCCCATCTAACACCAATACCTTGTGCGGCGTCCTCGATAATCTTTAAATTATTCTTTTTTGCAAAAGCAACAACATTTGACATGTTAGATGAAAGACCAAAAATATGCACAGCCATTATTGCTTTAGTTTTTGGTGAAAGCACTCTTTCACAATCGGCAATATCAATTTGTAAATCTTCTTTATTGATATCAACAAAGACAGGAGTAGCCCCACACATTTCAACAGCATTCGCTGAAGCGATGAAAGTAAAATTAGGAACTATAACTTCATCGCCAGGACCAATATCTATTGCCCTCAAAGCAAGATAAAGCGCTATCGTCCCATTTTGTGCAAAAACGCCGTACTTAGAGCCAATAAGATCAAGAAGTTTCTCTGAAAACTCTTTTGACTTAGGTCCTTCTGTGATCCAATTTTTATCAAAGCAATCTTTGATCGCTTTATATTCTTCTTCTCCGATAAATGGCTCGAACTGGTTTACTTTCATTTATTTAGTCGCCTTTATATTCAACATCATCAGCCTGCCATTATCAAAATCCATGTGTGGCAAATACGATGCTGAATAGTCGTCATACCCTTCCTGCTTAAAGGGTTCAAACTCTTTCCAATCATATCTCTCAATAGAGGAAAACCCAATGTCTCTCAAACAAGAAGACAAACTATGATAATCAAAAAGCATACCATGCAAGTCTTCTTCGTTCTTTTGTCCCCCTATTGCAATACCAATTATATCATGTATTTTTTTATTTTGTAGGTACTCAAGACAAATAGCCTCAAAATCCGGAACACTAAGATATAATTGCCCACCCTCTTTTAAGAGAGAATGCCAATATCTCACTACATCAACCCATGAAGTCTTTCTAAAAAAATTTAAATTATTGTTCCTTCCGAAATGCTCTAAAACATTACATGCATAAATCAAATCAATAGTTCCGGAACTGTATGGCAACTTTACAATATCAGAGACAACATCAACCGCTTCAGATTCTAGAATATCAATATTTGTAAAACCTTCAATCCTTTTGTTGCCACAACCTAAATGCAGTTTCATATCAAACCTCTATATGTGTCTTGTCAGCGGTCATGCCATAGTAAGGACCGGTCTTAAATTCATAAAGAATAGTATCGTCATCGACAACCTCAAACCCATGGCCGGCGTTAAACACAACAGCGCAATCGCCACCACATAGTTCAGTCTCAAGAAATAAAGAATCATCAATGTCATAAAACTTTGCTTTTACTTTGCCACTCAGAAAAACCCACGCTTCCTGAGTCTTATCCGTTTTTCTTTCTAGAGTGTTATGTCTATGAGGCTTAAAACTATCTCCTGCTGATAAGAGTTTAGTGGCGCATTGTAGATATTCTTCGTCCGGACTTAGATCGTTTCTATTTTTTGTAATCTCTTCTTTTTTGTTGATAACAAAAAGCAAACAATTTTTATCAATATTTGAATAATATCTTTTCATCTTTTGTTTTTCTCCCCTATAAGTCCTAAATAAACCATCTTATTGATATGCTCAGCGCTAACTTCGCTTCTCATAGCAGGAATAGGATGACTGCATACGTCTTGGAAATTTAAAATAGCATTGCTGAAATCAAAACCACTAGTGTTGCCGCCGGACTGAAGCGCATTGCAATGTCCTAGCGGAAAGTTATTACCGCAACCAACAATATCTTCCCCATCGTTCATGGAAGCAGGCATGCCCTTAATTTCAAAGTCCCATGGTGAAAAGTTAGGATGCAAGTGTCTCATAAAATAGTCTTTTCTCCATATACTCCAAGTTAATGACAGCCTATAGTTTGATATCTGCTCTTGCATAACTATATCACACGAATCTAATGATGAGTAGCCCCTACATCGCTGAGTGGCAACAGCATTACCAATAGCAAATCGAGCAGGCTTCAAATCCTTCACAACAGAAAGAAGATCGCCAAAACTTTCAAAATTAACAGGTCTTGAAAGGAACATATCTTCGGCAGTATAAGAAAAATAATCACAATCAAGTGTTAATAGATAGTTTCTAATATCTTCAGCCCAAAATTTGATGCCTCTTTGTTGTCCCATGCTCACAAAATTGTAATTGTCTGGCAGATCAAAGTCAGGCTCTTTGTATCCTAGAAAAATGACTGGCTGCTCTGGTGACCAAAACTCATTAAACAGATAACAAAAAGGCTTTAACATAGGTAAATAAGAGTCAGAAGTCGCTATCAAGATAGGACAATCAATAACTTTATTGTTCAATGTTGGCGTAATAACATTTTTGGCATTCATGAATCACCATTTTTCTGTAAAATTTTATAAATCACATACTGCTGACTCAAGGAAGCGTTATTCTCGCTATACAATTCTACATTAAAAAAATGCTTCAATGTGCCAACAAAAGGATAATGAGTGTAATCATCTACAAAAACATATGATCCGCTTTTTAAAATGTTGAATAAGTGCAAAAAAGCAAAACTTCTACCATTACCATTTGGACCATCAAGTACAACAATGTCATATTCTTTAGATAAATCACCTTCTTTGATATCATAAAAGCAATTTTTCTGCCTCGTAGTAGGCGGAATATTTCTAACATTCATTAGACTTCTATCATATTTTTTATTTAAAAACATAGAAGCAAAATTTTTGTCATCACATTCTACCAAGTTTCTAATCTTTAAATCTAGAAAATCGTAGTCTTCAGCATTTTGAAAACACCATTTAATATCATTATCATAAGATTCGATAACTAAATTTTTAACTTTACTATTTGCCACATCAACAAAAAACCGTGTTGATGTTCCAGATCCAAACTCTAAGATTGATAAGTTATCTTTTTCATGCTCACAAATCAATTTATAAAGATCCTTAAAACCACTTTGGCAAAGACCCCATCCGTCATTTTTGTAATCATCAAAATTCATCAACTTTCCCAAGAACACATTTTTTGAAGAGAACGCTCGCCCCTCAAATAGCCTCTATTTTTACCACTATCGCCTAAAAGAAAGACATTCAAGGTAGAACCAATATCAATGTAAGTGTTTTGATCATTATGCTCAAATAACTGGTGAGTTAGAATATTCCCAAAAGGACCAGCACAGAAAAGAAAAAGATGACCTCCTGTGGCCTCATTGTCGATATAATCTTTGATTTCATCAATCAAAGAGTAGTTTTCAACCCATGCATTTTTACCGATTTCGAAATGCTTCTTGACATCAAATGGCAATCTACTGATGTCTGAGTTATCATTCGATACAACAACAACATCATAATCTGAATACAGCGGCATCATATTATCAATATAGTGTTGATGATTTCCGTTAACGAAAATATTAGCCCACGTTAGATGATCTTCATCTTGACCAGACTGCTTTTTCATCCACGAGTGAACTGGCATGCCGCCAATACAGCAAGGACAGGAAACTCCTACGTAGTAATTTTCATGATTAAACTTGAACGATCTAATAAGTTTTTCTCTATTAAAGTGATCCTCTTCAGGAACAAACCAAAACTCACCGTTATTAATCGCTTTATTAATTAAAATAGAAAGTTCGCCATCGGCATACTTAGAAAATGCAAATGGCTCTTTTGCTTTGAGACGATTAATAATTAAATCTAAATCACCCCTAAAACTTTTATTATTTATATCAAACATTAGTCAGCCTTTTTAAAAAAAAGAATTAAAATTATTTTTCATGTAAGTATTAATCCTTTTTAATAATTAAAAATATAATATTCAAATTTGCACAATGACTGTTTTTAACTACAGAGTTGTTGCCGTTAAGTGCATTTTCTACTCTTTGGCACGTCGCTTGTGTATATTGTCTTAGGTTTTCTTCAAATGCTTCTAAATTTACTGTGGGGTAATCAAACGTGCATATCAAATAGCCGCCGCTTTTTACTTGTTCATACAAATTTTCAAGCGATTTAAAGACTATTTCATCTTTATTATGTCCATGGACTTCTTCTAACGTTGATACATTAATTACTGCATCAAAAAATTCAACAAGATTATCGTCTCTTTTTCTTACATCGTATATGTATGTTTCAAAACCATCAGTTGTTCTAATATCAGAATGTAGACAATTATAATTTTTGTCAAGCTCATTTCTAAACTGTTGGTGTAAGGGTGCAAACCCCCATGAACTATTGTGAATTTTGCTATTTTTAGGTAATACATTATCTAAATAATCGCTAACAAATTTATATTCATAAGGTCTAGACCATGCATACTTATCTGTGTATTTATCTATATCATATTTATCATCTGTTGAGGCAAATCTAAATTCTTGAATGATCATTTTTTTCTCCTTCACTCATGTAAACAGGTTTCCAGCCGTTTAGAATAGCATTCTTGACACAAGAATCACGTTGAGCATAAAAAACACCATGGTTCCTGGCACTAGAAGTTGCTTTCTTGTCAGTTCCCAATTCCATGCCCTTTAAAGAACTAAATAACTCATATCTGCCAGCAGGATGAGGAGGGCAATATGTCCTTACATCACCATACTTTTGTGCAGTATATGAAAAATGAATGTCCTCACCATTCTCCCAGGTTAAAGGCTCTTCCATCCAGATATACTTTAACCACTCTTTCTTAAAAAACCAAGCGTGACCTACAAGATCGACCTCAACAATCTCATCATTCTGTGAAGACCATCCGTATCTTGTGTGTCCGTAATACTTGTCTTCCCTTAGCCTAACGCCGGCTCCACCTAAAATACCCTCGCTATTGCCCATGGTCTCTAAACAATTTTCAAACCACTTATCGCCAGGAATTGTATCATCATCGAACATGGCTACGTACTTTGTTTTTGCCAACATAGCACCGGCAAATCTACCAAAAAACTTCCAATTATAATCATTCTTAATAACACGATCAACATTCAATGATTGAAAATCAACTCCTTCATTGTCTTCATGATGATTGACCCAGATCCATATTTGATGAGGCTTAATTGTCTGACTTCTAATGGCATCAATTTGCTCTTGAAGGTATTCAGGTCGCCTATAGCAATTTAAAATAACAGTGATGCTATCGTCAACAGTCAGAAACTCTACAAATTTATTTAAAGCATTCTGCTTCTGTTCTCTAATTTTATCAATTAATTCAACACCAGAGAGGCCAAACCATTCTTCAGAAGCAGCACCAATAAGTCCAGCCCTTGTCAGCACCTTACAGCCAAGCATTTTGGCTTCTACTACAACCCTAGAAAGCGTCTCTAACACTTGAGGAAAAAAGATAAAGTATTTGTACTCAGATATTTTTTTCAGCAGTTCACGCTCAGGTAAAGGACCAACTAAATCAAAATCTAAACCCTTTTGGCGACAATACTCAACTGCTTCTCTAGTGCCCTTAATAGGGTTGCCAGAATTGATGATACAGTATTTTTCTTTCTTTTCAGCAGTATTATCACTTAATTCTTGAATAAAATCAAGTTTAGAGTCAGACCAAAGAGAACACCCAATATTATATACATTATCTATGTTAAGGTTCTTCTCAATGACATCCTTGCAGATTTCACTTAAGACAACAACCTTATGTGCTTTATCGTAAAAATCACGATACACGATATCACTAGCAGGAGCCTTAAAATCAGGAAAACTAGAAGGATCTCTAGTTTTTAGATACTTATGGTCATGCTCATAGATAATGTATTTTTTTAATTTTAGGATCTCCTTCTTTCTATCACTTAAGCCAACAAAGTTGCTGATAATAAAAGAATCATTTTCAATTATTTGCTCTTCCGTAAGGGCTGATGAGTTGACTTTTTCGACCTCAAAACCATTACTTTTTAAGTGCTCAATCAAAACATCATCGTTCAACTCAGCACCGCCAATCAAATTGGATTTAAAAAAATCAGAGACAAATAATAGTTTCATTTTCACACCAAGTCAATCTCGGAAAGAGCCTGTGCCCACTCTTCCTCCTCTGCAGACATAGTAAAAACATTATCGCAGAACGCGGCATACATCTTTTCCTCCGAGAATCTTTCGCGAAGTTCTACTGCATACTCGCATGCATTTGTGGCAAACGTTCCTTCAGTATTGTTATTGATGTCATCAAAGCACTGTCGCATCTGTTGCTTTGCAGATTGCTCACGAGCATAAGCCCACATTGATTCAGGGATAATAACATCCTTCCAAGCAACCTCCTTTTGAATCGGCTGAAGATCAAAAGAAACATTATAGAAACGCTCCTTATTGTTCTCATCAACAAGAAAGTCCATTTGTCCAGACCAACCAGTTGCAACAACAGGAAGACCGCTATACGCTGCCTCAAAAATAGGAAGACCAAAGCCCTCACCGTGAGGAAGAGCAAGAAAAGCAGAAACCTTCTCGTGACGATACAGAGAATGCATCTCTTCGTCCGTCATATCGCCGTGAAGCAGGTAGATTTTACAACTACGATTAGGAAACTGCTTCAAGAAATTCTTAATGTCACCATGGACTCTTTCACGATCCATAAGACAATTCTTTGCCATATTAGTTTTAAGAACAAGTCCAACACTCTCATCATGAAACTCTTCAACAAACCACTTAATAGTATTATGGAGGTTCTTGCGAGGACCAAACTGTGCTACGGAAAGAAAGTTAAAATCAGTAGCAAGTTCCAAATCAAGATCTGGCAAGTTATCGTAACTCTTTACAGGATAACCAACGAACTCAACAGGAGTCTCAAGCCTATATTCGACCTCCTCACCAGTCGCAGTATTCTTAGCAATTGCAACAGTATTTTTGTAAGTATTCATCGAATGACTAGAGACAACAATGATCTTGTCAACCTGTTCGTTTCCTTTCTGAAGCCAAACGGGAGCAACCTTAGTGGTTTCCATCCCTGCAGTATAGCCAATGTTGACCGGTGCCAACCTCTGCCACTCATTAGGAATTGTTACCTGCAGAGACATGTCGAATTGTCCGCCTTGCTGAACATAAGCAATCGTCCTCTCAATAGTCTGATCAATCCAAGCCCTTTCCTCATCATTGATGGCTAACCAAGAAGTATGCCCCCACTGCAGTGGCTGAATAAAGACATCAAAGACTTCAGGGCGACTTCGAAGTGAACGAAGAGCAAAGCGTGCTTGCTCGCCATAACCAGAACGAGTGAGGAGTGGTCCCTTAAGTAAGATCTTCTTTTTCATCACGCCACCTCCATCAGATGCCAACGTTTGTAACCAACACGAGTATCCCAAGAGCCGTGCTTCTCGATAATATCATCCATAATTTTTACCCAACCCTTTTCATAGTTTTCAAAATTATAATTCTTTGCCACATGACTACGACCCATGGTGCTCATCCTCTTGTAGGTCTTTGCATTAACATTCAAAGCCTTGTCAAGTGCCTTCTCAAAATCCTTCTGAGAGATGCGATCCTCATAAATATAAGGAACCTGAAGTGAGCCAATAACAGTCTTCGAAGTAGGCTCAATGCCATAGCCAAACCAATTCTTGCCGTCAGTAACTTGCTCCTGTAGTCCGCCAGTCATATTAACAATAATTGGTGTTCCGCACGAAAGCGATTCCAGAGTAGCAAGACCAAAACCTTCAGCATCTGAAATATTAATTGTAAAATCAGCCATATTATAAAGGTTTGCTAGATTCTCTGGTGGGACCTTTTGAGTGCTAAGAAAAATCTGACCGTCATTGGCTCCCAAGTGCTCAATCAAATGAGGGAGGTCTTGACCATGCTCATCTCGGGCATCAGTATGCATAATAAGAGTCGCCTTATTGTGCCCAACCTTATCTAGCCATTCCTTAAACCACCAAATAAGAGTGCCGCTCTGCTTACGTCGAGCATTCCTATTGTTCCAGAAAAAGATCTTCTTTTTAGGATTCTTAAAATTTGTTGTGTTATCAACACATACATTCTTTCTCATATCCTCAATAGACTTGAGCAACTCATCAGTCTTATACTTATAAAAAACATTCGAATTAACTGCATGAGGCAAATAGCAACTGCTAACATCTGGTGCTGTCTGCTTTAGAACCTCATGAGTAACTTTAGAAATACAAACAACCTCATCGGTAGAACGATAAAACTTAGCATTATACTTTGGAGGAGGGAAGTTATCCCAGACATGATAATAAACCATTGGTAGATTAGGACGAATCTCGTTCTCAATCTCCCAAAGCCAGCCATAGAAACGAGGATCGGTCATAAACCATAAAACATCAGGACGTTCCTTCTGCAAGATAGAACGAATCATTTCATGATTACCATACCCATCAACGGGGAAGATCTTCCAATCATCACCCCACGGATCTACATGCTGTGGTCTATAATCCTTATGTCTAATAGCACCTCCTAAACAAATAAACTGGTAACGACCAGTTTTAAGAAGGGCTTCGATCATGTACTTCGTCTGGCTGCCTACGCCAGACGGAGATAAAGGATGGTCTGATAAGACCAATACTTTCTTTTTATTCATTTACACCTCATGGACAATGTTCAGTATGTCTAAAATTACATCGATTACAAGAAAGCCTGTTCTTGATATATCGCTTGTTTTTAATATTGTATAACGCTTTGTTCAACATGTTAAGAGCATTTTGCGTTTTTCTTGGTCCGCTCGTAACTCTGAAGAACTCAACTCTGTTCTTTTTTGCTGTTCTTTTGAGCAGTGCAAAGTGCGTTTCAATACTTTTCGGATCAATTTCCATTTTCTTTGAGAGAAAATGTTTATAAAGTGTCAATTGATACGTCGTGATAGCATCACCTCGGCGCTTCGCATCCCAACCCCAGGAAGTAGTCTTCCAATCAAATACGTGATACTTGCCGTCGGGAGTTTTTACAATGGCATCAATATAGCCCTTGAATTTATAGTCCCCTTCACCATCAATTGGCTCGTAAAGAGGTAACTCTACCGCAACCACCTCAAAATCTTCGAAATAATCGCCAAGAGCCCCCTCAATTTCCGGGACGATAAGTTGTCCTTGCTGACGCATGTCATCAACAAGTTTTTGATCAACTTGAACATCATCGTCTAATCTCTCCAAGCATTTCTCGAATTCCTGAACGAACGTCTCTTCGGTCGCTCTTTTTTTGAGTAACTTACGCTCACAAATAGTATGAACAGCAGTACCAAAAGCAGTAAAAGCATTTCCTTTGAATCCTTGAACCTTGTCGATTCTTGTTAGTTTGTGGTAAAAGGCACAAAAAGCCCAATCTTTCATCTCGGAATAAGAAATATGAGTCACAGAAACTCCTAGTTTTTAGAAATCCAAAGTCGCATCAAAAGACGATCACCAACAGATCCTTCTCTTGCGTGGCGACAAACTTTATTATCAAAAATTAGTGCTTGTCCGTTTTTTAGTGTAACTGCTGTGATTTCGTCATTATACTCGACGAGGGTGCTAGCAGTGCCTTCTCGAATACAATAAAGACCAACAATATCAATCTTATCTTTGTAGTCAGTAGAGTAATCACCATCGCGGTGCATAGGCAAAGGAATATCTCTTCTGCTTCCTCTGCCACGGTCATCAAAAACGCCAACGATTGATGTCTCAAGTGGCGTTCCAAATTCCAACATTTTCAAAATGAAAGAATCAGCCGTAAGATTATCAACAAGAATCCATGGCTTATCTTTAGTAAGCATTCAAACTCCAATTTTTTATTATTATAGCACTAGTCTATAAAAAAATCAAGTATTTTTATTTATTTACAAAGATAAAGTGGCAATATCTGAAATGAATTCTAGATCATAGCAGCGTGTTGCTTCCATTAGAAGGCGACACTCAAACCACAAGTCACCATCACAAATAGGCATAAAAAGATCTCTGATATTATCAATACCTAATGCCATGGGAACATCATGCTCTGCCAATAATCGAATTGGTGCAATACTATTGTGAATTGGTGCCATGGCATCTACAGGCTTCATAGAAACAGCCGCACTAGGGCAAACAACAACAGTAATACCTGCATCTTTGAGCAAATCAGCAATATAATGTTGATACTGCTTATCATGTGCTGCTAATGAAATAGAGTGAACTGCCCTTACCTTGCCTTCCATACCTGCTTTGATTGTTTCGCGGGCAAGCATTTCAGTTTCTTTTTCTGCTGGATTGTTTTCTTGATCTACGTGAACATCAACTGGCTTATTCATTTCTTTGCCAATTGAAAGAATACGTTGAACGTGCTTTACATCACCGATGTCTCTGTCTCTAGATGGTAAACCGCCAATAACATCAGCCATTTCGCAGCATTCTTCAAAAATCTTTGCACTTTCTCCGAACACACCTTCAAGAGGCTGTGTTGCAAGTTGAATGTTTATATTATGTTTTTTATTTCTCTCTCGAAGGTCCGCAGCAACCCTCATGGGCATCGTGCCAACAATAGAATCAGCGTCGATGAAGGTTCTCATGTTCCTGCAACCTTGACCAACAAGATTATAAACACAGGATCTAATTCTACTTTTCAAATCCTCTTCAGTATAGTTCTCTTTTAGTGAGCGATATAGCCTCCATTTTTCTTGCATGTCTCTCATGCCCAACTCAAGCCTATCTTGTGTTATAAGATTTGCCTTGTCGAAATGGGCATGGTGAGACTTGTATCCACCCTTTTCTCTGACCAGTGTGTGAAATCTAAATTTCAGATCAGAACTGCTCATTTTATTTATCAAACTCGCCTAAACTCAATGAGCGAAGTTTCTGATATAAAGCAGGGCAATTGCCTCTCAAATCATCGCGATGATTACTCATAAAAAAGTCTGTAAAGCCGGTTGCGAAATACTCTCTCAAAGATGTGGCTGCGTATGGAGAAATAAAGATTCCTTGCATAAGCAAAACCAACTTATCATAGCCAACTTGATTTAGAAGAAAATCATCAAACTCTGTATTGTAATCTAAATCAATAAAAAATGCTTTTGGTGCTTTGTAATCATAAGACCAAAGAATCTCATATAATTGTATGCGTTTATTCAAAAACTCTTTTTCTATCTTGCCATCTCCATAAATTTCATTACCATATGGAGCCTCAAGTGAATGTGCTGTTTCATGAATGAGATCATCAATCATATCCTCTGGGTTATCTTGCTCGTTTGAAATATAAAGACAGTTATCGCTATAGAAGGCATTGATCTTTCTTTCATCAAACTCGTCAAACCAACCAACAACAATCATCTCAACTTCACCTAAAAGATGATCTGGCATATAACTTTCAAACTCTTCAATCACCTCATCGGCAAGAACTCCATTAGTAAGTTCGTCTTTGATATAGACGTGAGTTCCAGCGCCGGTATAAAAGTTTTCAGCGTTATCCATTGCTTTCTTGTGGCTCTGTCGTAGATATTCCAGTAGCATCATCCAACCCCAATTGATATCCTCTCAAAAAGTTCTCTTCAGCAAAAGCAAAAACGAATTCAGGAAATTCATCTGCTAAAGCCTCGGCAATCATATTGACTGTAACCTCTTCATTGTCGAACTTTGTTCCAACATAAGTTACAAGCATTTCCTTTAGTTTTGACTCTGGCTCAACAACCAAGCCAAGAAGAGGGTTTGCATGTGCTTCCTCTTCACTAATAATTGTCTCTTCGTTCAAAATAACCTCTCTTATAGAACCTTTGATGCAAGTGTGGCGAGTTCAGAACGCTCGCCCTTCCTAAATGTAACGTGACCGGCGATAATATGATCCTTGAAACTCTCAACTGCGTGAGCAAGACCATTAGTGGTCTCGTTTACATAAACATTATCAATCTGCTCAACATCACCAGTCAAAACAATCTTTGTATTTTCGCCAATACGTGTGATAATGGTTTTGATTTCGTGCCTTGTCAAGTTCTGTGCTTCATCAATAACAATAAATGCATTTGCAATTGAGCGACCACGAATATAAGTCAGTGCTTCAATCTCAATCTTGCCTTTCTCAACATACATATCTAAAGACGAAGAATCGCCCATCAAGAACTTCAAATTATCTTGGATAGGCATGAGCCAGGGAAGCATTTTTTCTTCCATTGTACCGGGCAGAAAACCGATGTCGCGACCCATTGGCTGAACAGGTCTGGACACAATTAGTCTGGAGTAGACATTCTCTTCCTTGCTCAAGCCAATTGTTTGCTGCAACCCAGCGGCAATGGCACAAAGTGTCTTACCAGAACCAGCACGACCAACTAAAGAAATCAATTTGATATTTGGATCAAGCAACATATCAATTGCAAAAGCCTGCTCTTTGTTTCTGGAGGCAATTCTCCAGTCTTTCACCTTATCGTGAACAATCCTACGAATCGGGGCTTGATGATTATTGAATCTAGCGATACAAGTCTTTTTTGGATTAGAATTCGAAATCAAAAGAAGATATTGGTTAGGAAACCACTTTTCATTTGTTTCGTCTTCTGCAATGTAAAGTTCTTCGCCAGCATAAAATCTATCAATAAACTGATCGTCAACAAGGAACTCTGAAAAGCCTTGATATAACTCTTCTGAATTGTTTACTGCTTTTTCAGAAGTATAGTCTTCAGCAATCAACCCAACAGAGTCACAAATGACTCGCATATTGATATCGCGACTAACAACAACTGTTTTTCTTTTTGGATGTAACTTTTGAACTGCCTTTGCAGTTGCAATAATAATGTGATCCGCTACATTTGGATCTAAATCAGAAGGAAAACCAGACTCATTTAGGATCTCATAAGACATCACTTTGAGGATGCCCTGTCCTTTACCCAAGCGGACACCTTTTTCAAGACTCCCCTTAGAACGCAATTCATCAAGATTGCGAATAATGTTTCTTGCATTCAAGCCAACAGAATCTTGTCTTTTCTTGTGCTTATCAATCTCTTCAAGCACCTTCAAAGGTAAAAAAATGTCGTGATTATCAAATTTATAGATAGCACTTGAATCACTCAAGCAAACACTAGTATCTAATAAATAATTTCTTTTAGTAGCCATATCGCCCCACCGTTGTTAAGCAAAGATAACTAGTCTTATTTACTCAATATGACCAGTGCCAACAACCTCCCATTCTGTGTGATATTCAATATGTGAATTATTTATGTCTGTTTCAACTAATTCAATCTTTCTGCGTGTCAAATAAACAGCGGTCAAAGAACCATCAGGATAAGCCTGGAAGTGAATACCGGGCATAATCATATATCCAGAGTCCTCTCCAGCACAATCAACCCTGCCTAAATACTGCCTACCATCCCAAGAATAAACAGTAACCGTAATTGTGAAAAAGAAATCAGAACTTGTAGGACCCCAACTAAACATAGTATAGCCAACCGGATCATTGCTAATTACTGTTTCATAAGCATACGAAGGATCAATCCATAAAAGCGTATAAGGCTCAATGAAATCAAAACCGTGACCTGACATAAACTGATAAGTGCCCATTTCAGTTTCAACGGTATAATCACTATCTCTTTGATACTCAACATCCCAAATACTATCGGTGTAATAATAGCCGCTAGTAATCGATGGAGCATAAAAAGTATGTGAATTAGAGTTGACTGTCAGTGTATAACCAACATCGATAGAGTTAGTAGAAGGGGCAGTAGAATAAATGTTCTCTACGCAAGTACCAACCTCTGGCAACCACTCTGTATGTCCACTGGTGATTGGTTCATGAAACTCTGCAGAGAAATAAATATTTATTTCTTGTGCTGCACCCAAACATACAGGGCAGGCAATCTGCTGAAATTTATAATTTGTATAACCAGTGATACCAGCGTTAGGATCGACACTAGTATCTATTGATGGAATACTTTCGTTATTTTCTGAATCATTTAGAAGAGACTGCTGTTCTGTATCAGTATCATCTAAAATTGAAACATTGTCACCTGTGTCATCGTTTCTTTTCGAAATCTGTATATCATGACCACAAGATGAAATAATAAATAAAAAATCAAACATAAAAACTCAAAGAGCCACCTATCAGAGTCGAACTGATGACCTACGGTTTACAAGACCGTTGCTCTACCAACTGAGCTAAGGTGGCAAATGTCGGGGAGATAGGATTCGAACCTACGACCCTCTGGTCCCAAACCAGATGCGCTACCAGACTGCGCTACTCCCCGTAAACCAGTTTTTTGAGGAAACTGGAAACCTTTTTTAACTTACACGCTCCGTAAGATAAGTTACATCCTTTGCAACATCCTGCTTGAAGCGTTTAACCTCATTACGAAGTGATGCAACCTCATCAGTGAGAGCACTAATTCGAGATAGTGCTCGCGTGATTGTCTTCTGCTGACTGGCAATCGTCTCGGCAAGTTCAGCGTTGGTGGTTCTAGTAGCCATTAAGCCTCCTTTTGAATAATTATAAAACAAATATATTTAAATGTTAAATATTTTCCCACAAATAATCTTTCCATAAATCAGACATCTGTGTTTCTGTTACATGTCTGAGTACGGTGTATCGTGGAGTATGTGGTTTTCTGATTGGTCTCATGTCAGCCTGTTCAAGCGTTTTAGAGCCCTTTTTTTGATTACATGGTACACAAGCCGCAACTAAATTTTCCCAGGTGTTCTTGCCCCCTTTAGACTTTGGCAAAACGTGGTCTACAGTCAACTCACTGGTCTTGAAATAATTGCCACAATATTGACAAACGTTCTGATCTCTCCAAAGAATATTTTGTCTTGTTGGAGCACCATCACCCATTCGATATTTTACGTAACGATTGATTACAATCACTGCTGGAAGATCGAAAGACTCTCTAACAGAATTGACTCTTTCTGTATAAGTCTCGATTGCTTTTGCTTTTCCAATAATACAAAGAATCAACGCTTCCAAAGCATCAATAACTTCGATAGGTCTGTAAGACGAATCTAGTTTCAGGGCTTTCAGCATACTCTAACTACTCTTCTTTATCTTCAATTTCAATTTTTTTGATCCAATTGATTGGAACCCAAGTGCTAACATCGCCGTGCCAGAAGATTTTTACTGTATCTTTTCCTGGTCTTGGAACATTATCAACTACAATTGCTAATGAAGTTTTATCTGTTGGTTCTCTTACAAAAGGACCAACAACTTCTACTAATTCGCCAATCTCAAAATCCATAAATCACTTTTCTATTTTTCGAAGCCAATGAGCAGGGAGCCATGCTAGTTTCTGATCAAGGCAGACTTTCACTAGATTTATATCTTTGGCTGTATTCACATCAATAACAATTGCAATTTGTGATTTTTGCCATTCACGATCTAGATTATCGTATTTTGTAATATTTGAAGGTCTTACAATCTCTACTAAATCGCCTTTCTCGAACTTCATACTATAATAAGTATCCCGTAGGGGAATCGAACCCCTATTACCGGGATGAAAACCCGGCGTCCTGACCGTTAGACGAACGGGACAAATTACTCACGCTTTTTGTGCTTGGTCTTGCGAGTATACTTTGATTTATCTTTGTGTTTACCCGCACCGGAACGCTGATGTGCATGTACTGCAAGCCAATTACGTTTCTTTGGTGAGTTTTTCTTTTTCTTCGCCATGTATTATCTAGCGTTTTCATCAAGAAAAAGATTGTTAATATCAGTCATCATCTCTTTAGGGTCGAAAAAAACTAAGTTATCACCACGAAACCAACCATCGATACCGTTTTTGGTTTCAGTGATCTGACTAGGTGGCTGGTTAGTCCAACTTACGCGAAACCAACGCCACCCATTGCGACTCTCTTCAGCAATCACATTTCCAAAAGAAATACGATTAACATCACTGATGGTATAAACTGTATTACCAACAAGATACATTATTCACCTTCCTTGAAATAACTTTCAATGTTATATTTTTTATAATGAGTATTAAACTCTCTGACATCTAAACCAAGAAATCTTGCAGCATCTTTCTTTGATCTACTAACAGAAATAGCAAACTTTAGTAATGCTTCTCTAATAATATAACATGAATTAGACCAAAAGTCAATACCATAAAGTTTATTTCTTACTAAAGCGCATGAAAGTTCTAACTTTATTGCAATCAAATCTTCTAAAGTTAAATTATTTATTAGTACTAACAAGTCTTGACTAACAACACCTTCATGTGTTAGTTTATTAATTATGCTTTTATTATTGATCTTAGATTTCATTAACTTTCTTTTTAGAAGGTTTCTTTCTTACAGATCAATTATACTGACTGTCTGAAAACGTGTCAAGTACTTTTTTGTTTTTTACTCTGTTTTTATTTGATGGTCGCTGTAGAGAATAATTTGCCACCAACATCAATTCTGGATGTAATCTCAACACTCTTCCCAGGCTTTGCTTTCTGCAAGCCTGCTTTCGCAGCCATATCAGCCTGTTGCAGGGCCATTTGTATGTCATCGCCAATTTCAAAGGAGGCAGTAAATGAGTTTCCATCATCAGACAAGCCCTCAGAGGGAGCCTGGGCTACTTGTGTTGTTTCAGGTTGCTCTGGTTGGACTGGTACATCTGCTGTGTTTCCACCACCAAAAGCGGTTGCCAACCCAAGAGCAATATTACTTAAGGCGCCCTCATCAATTTCTTCTTCCTTGATAAATTGACGCCAGTTTTCCATTAAAAGTTTCACAATTAAAGTCCCAAATCAATTTCGTCTGGTGTTGGCTCATCAAGGTTTTGCTCCTTGTCTTTAGCCATCTCATAAGCATTGTTTGTTGGCTCTTCAATGTCTGGATCTAATTCAGACTCAAACTTATCAAAATAAAGTTTAGCATTAGCAATCAAGTAATCGTAAAACAACTCTTGGTCTTCATCATTTGAAAGCAACTCATAAGAATCAATAATGTTTGACTCAATCTTCTTGAAAGAAGCATAAGCAATGTTACGACCAGTTTCATCGGCACCTTCAATACCGAAAGCGTCTCTTGGATCCTCTGGATCCTCATCTTCTGCTTTTTCAGCATCAGTTCTGATGTCAATAAACTTATCCTCATCAGGGCTTTCTTTATCTGTAACCTGAATGTCGATCACTTCTTCAAGATCATCGCCAGCCTCGGTATTAGCCTCAACAGGTGTAAGAGTGTTGATGATTGCCTGAATAATGTGAGCACGGAATGACTTACGCTGCTCTGGATCAGTTGTCATAGACTTGTAGTCTGTTTCAAGAACTGGAACAATCTTCTTTAGAAGATCTTCAAGAACATTAATGCCAGTAGATTTGTTTGGTGTTGGATCAACATCGGCAGTTTGAGCCTCATTCAAGGAAGCAAGTTCCTGCTCCAAGAGTGTTCCAATAATAGAACGCAACTCTTTTTCTTCGTTTAAGGTTTTTTCCTTGACAATACCAATATATTGTCTTATGATTGATCTAAGTTCTTTTTCTTCATTAATGTTCATTGTAAAATGCCCTTTTTAATAAGTAGATTCAAAACCTCTTTATACAACTCTGGCTCGTAGTATTCATTTTTCTTTTTCTTGCGCTTTGGTTTAGCGCCCAATGGTAAAGAATAACCTTGAACAGAGCCACCTGCCATAGAGGACATTTCATCAAGGGGCTCATTCAAGCCAGTATCAATCCCAAGAGTATTCAAAAAGATTTCTGTATTATTGTTTGTGAAATCATCAAGCAACTCAACTGCCTCTGGCATCTTTGTTGCAACGCCTAAAAGATAACGCATGTCAGAAGCGTGAAAATCTGCTGGATCTTTCTTGGAATCTTTGACGCTTGGCATGTTTTCACCAACAGGAGATTGAGAAAGAATGTTCATGTATTCTTGCGAATGTCTTGCTGGGTCAACTGCAGTTGCCTCTGGGTCTTTGAATTGAACGCCATCTTTGATGTATTTGCCAGCACCTCTCCAACGGTTGTAATCGCAACCTTTAGAACTACAACCAAGCGTAATAACATCACCAGGATTCAAAGGACCTTCATTCCCGATGTATTCATAGACTGCTGAAATTGGTGATGCTTGATTTGAAATTTGAACATCAACATTTGGAACCGATCCTAAAAGAATCTCCCACATTTTTTTAGCATCACCAGCAGAGATAACAGTTCCATCGGCAAGCGTTCTTTGCTTTTTGAGAGGTCTGGAAATCAAAACTAATACTTCATCATGATTAGCGGCATACTGCTGAACCATTGCTAAATGACCAGCATGTGGAGGCTTGAAAGAACCAGGAACCAAAGCGATACTCTTACCAGAAACAGGTGCCGGCTCTGGCTGTTCGGCATCAACTTGCTCTTCTTCTTTGATGTTTCCAAAGCCGCTAGCAAGATTTCCAACAATAAACTCGCCGGTAATCTTTACAGGGTTAGGTCCAAAGAGTTTTTCGTCACGCAGAACCACTCCCTCGTGGTCCATTACATCGCCCATAGGGCTTGTTAGAGCGTTCAAAATTTCATTGCCGAGCATTCGGGTAGCGTGCATAATTACTGCCCCGTAAATGGCGTCTTCTGCATCTTTATCCTCAATCATATCCACTACCGGCGTCTCACCTTTGAGGATATTGAGATAAAGTTGCTTATGTAACGGATGAGTTCTTTTTCCGTTTGCTAGTTTGATAGATTTGTACCTTGGATTCTTTGCTTCTTTTAGCCAATCACCAAGAGACTTTGTAATCTCACGATCATCAGATAGTTTGACCGTGAAAGACTGCGAGAGTACATCAGAAAAATCGATGTTAAGATCTTCTTTTTTGCTTGCCGGGACAGATGAATAAACTTTGAAGCCATACTCTTCTGCGTAAGGTTGTAGTTTTTTAACCAAACGATCCATAGTAGATTTCTTATAAGGAACCTCGATAGCAAAACCGGTTTGTCCCTCTCTTCTTTCTAAACCAGGACGAATGTTATCTTTGCTTGGTCCACTTTTAGCAACTCTTGAAAAGAATTGATTTAGTCCGTGAATAGCAAGAAAGTTATCGTCATACGCTGTAACATTTGTTGTTCCAGCAACATACTCTGTGTTTAGAAACCTTGATGGCTCATCCCACATTCCAAGATCTTTGAGTTCTGGTTCAATGTCGCCAATCGCAGAGTTCAAGATTGTAAGAAGTGTTTTGATTGCTGGACGCATTCCGTGACCTTCTGGAAATCTTTGATCTACGCGGTCCATAGTGATACCACTAATGTCAATCTCCTTCATAGATCCACGATCAACAGCAAACTGTTTGTCCTCATCGCCAACAACCTTGAAAGAAACATTGACGCCATCAATCTTGACGGCGCTAGGGTTTTTACCATCAATAAACTTCTTTGCTGTCTCAAAAAAATCTAAAAGATCAGAACCGGTATTTACCCCAGGAAGATCAAAAGGGTGCGCCATGTGACCGGCAGCACCGCCCTCTACAATCAAATTGAACATTTTAGGATTCCTTATTTTCGTTCAACTGTTCTTCAAGAATGTTTAGTTTCTCTTCTAAAACAGAAACCTGATTCTGCATACGACGAGCGTGTCTTTTGATTTCACGAATGTTATTTCTAACAAGGTTCAGTCTTCTGTTTTCTTTCATTGATTTTGGCTTGAAGAACGAAATAGCCTCTTGAAGAGCCTGAATATACATAAAAATGTCACGTTCAGACTCTTCGTTTAGAAGATATTTTTGCCATTCTTTATCAATAGACATGCTCAAGCCTTCTTGATAGAAGCACGAAGAGCCTTGCGAACAGCCTCACGGAGTTTCTGCTCTTCCATTGGTCTTCTGCGAGCGTCAGGCTGCATGCCTTCTCTATCGCGACCACGAGCACGACGCTCATCAAGATCTTCTTCGTCGTCTTCCTCTTTCTTACCACGACCACGATCTTCGGCATCAGGGCTTGTATCGATGATCTCTTCGAGTTCCTCCTCTTCCTCTTCTTCTTCCTCTTTTTCCATGGAAAGAAGAGAATCAAGTCTGGAGAGGATCATGTCGAGTTTGCCCTCAAGGCTATCATCCATTGCATCCATCTCTGGCTCATCACCATACATGTCTGGCTGGTCATCAACAACCATCATAGCAGTCTCATCACCCATTGGAGCACAGCCGCCCTCTTCCATGTTCTCTTTATCGCCTTCTTTTTCTTTCTTGTCTTGAGCGGCTTTCTTCATGGACTCTTCTTTGTCGCCATCACCATCAAGATCAATAAAATCTGGCTTTGCTTCCTCTGTGAGGTTATCAAGATTCATGCTGAATCCCCAAGACTCTGCGAGGAGACCCTGAATCTCGTTATTTTTCCAATCTTTAGTAGACATAATCGTAGCAACTCCTTTTTGTAAATGCTCGAAATAAATAGTGTGTTTTATGCTGTCTTCCCAATCTCGAAAGCATAAATTGCCTGTTTCGTATGCTTCACGCTCCATTTCACGGAGGTGAGCATCGTTCTGGGCATAACCATCACCCATTTCGTGAACATTATCAAAGTCGCCACGACAGTTTTGAGTATGATGGACTAGTTCATGAGATAAAGATCTCATAACATCTTTTGGATGACGACCAGTTACATAAAGCACGATTTTTTGTTCGTTAGGGTCATAATATGCTGTTTTACCCAGCGGGTCATCAGCATTACCAACATCAGAACGCAAAAATAAACGTGGCGGCTTAGCAAAGCCCAGACGCTTTTGTGCGAAGGGCATAAATTTACTAATAAGCGGCTTGATGATATCAATCATATATGGCACCTCTGGCGATCAACCATTTACACTAAATAGTTCGATCAACTTTTGATACCATTTTTAGACTTAAAGTAAAAAATTCTATTTCTATATCTGTGTTATTTAGTGGTCTGACTTTTGAAACAGAAACCAAACGATTGGATTTGAAAATACTCGAAATATCTGTGATGATACCGTAGTGTTCATCCCAGTCTTGTATCTCCATATTCCAACTGGACCACTGAACAATATCACCAACAGAAAACGAATCTGCTGCTATTCCACCAAATAACTTATACTTGCTCATCTATAATAAATAGGAATCTTTCTTTATTGTAAATGCAAGAATAAACGTCAAAAGCGTAATTGCAGTGAATTCAAAACCAAAAAAACCATAACAAGACCAGAAGCAGATAAGTAAAAAGATTGATTTCCAAAAAAAGCCGATCTCGAACAACATATCAGTTATATCCTATGTAAGTAACTTCATCTCTATCTACAACTATAACACGATTCGTAATAGTATACAAGAGAAATCTTTTTCTATTGTTATAATTTTCTTTCAAAAGAAAGCATTTGGTGCCGCCTTTGACGCGAACCATATGTCTTTTTTCTGGATCATAAAACCATCTGTCGCCGTGACCTTTGAGTTGATACTCTGGTATCATCTCGTTTGTGTCTTCAAAGTCACCTAATAGTGTAGCGAGAACCTTACCGAATGTCTCGTCATCTATTAGTTTTTCTTTTTCAGACATCTGTCATCCAGACATAAAAGTAACAAACGCCCAGATTGCACCCATAAGCACCTGAACGCCTGTAAAGATTGTAACCGCTTTTGTTTTGAAGGTTTTCAACTCTTCAAGATCTTGAAGAGCAGTTCTCAATTGTGCCGGCGAGGTAACATCATCAATTCTTTCTTTCCAATTTCTGAGTTCTTGAACACGATCTTCTCTTGCTCTCATCTCAACGAGTTGATTTCTTACTTCCTGCAATTCACTGCGAAGACCATCAATTCCACCAGCAAGTGTTTCAAGTTGCTGCAAGATTAGATTCGTCCAATTATTTTCGCCCGGCATACAATGTACTCCTCACTATAAGTAGTATACAGCAACGTAAGATAAATAATTATTTTAGATGCTACCATTGTCAAGCATGTGCTTGTATTTATTTGCTCTCCACATTACAGTTTGAGCATATTTATGGCTAGACTCCGGCGGAGAGTAGCCGCCATTATACATGGCAAGTGCTTTATAAGGATTGGTATCTGCATCCAACTCTGCCAACAAATCAACACCAACAAGCAGGTTTGAATAAGGATCTTTGAGATCGCCAACTTCAAGTTCAAGTCTTTCAATTCGATCCATATGCCATCTAGGAAAGATTTGCATCATTCCAAGTTCACCAACCGAACCTACAGCATCTGCTTGACATCTGCTTTCTTGATATACAACACTCAAGACAATTTCCTTGTCAACGTCATTGTACTCTGCAATATCCAAGATGTGCTCATCAAGGTTGGGGGTCATAAAAGTTCCACACACAGAAACAACCAATTCAGTCCAAGTCATGTGTTTTCTCCTTTTGTACTGCACCTATTGAGTTAGGCACAGGTTAGTAATTATAGCACAAAAGAAGAAAAAGACCAAGACAAAAGCATATGGATTAGTCGCTAAACGCCCAAACCAAAGACATCATACTCCCAAAGACAAGTCATGTTCTGCTCTCCAGCATTGACATTTGGATCAATTGACAAGGCAACAGTCTGACCTGCAGTAAAGTGTTGAGAGCCAGTCGGAATGAATGTTACAGACTGCCAAACACCGTTTTGTGTCAAGGTGACTGTTTCAGAATTATAGCCTGTACCAGGGGCTTCAACTCCTGCTGATGCAGTGTGGATACCAAAGATAACATTGTTTCCGCCCTGGCTGTTTTGACATCGCCAGACAGCAGCAACCAATCTGCCACTCAAAGGCTTGAGTAGAACAGTTTGGTAATTAGGAACAGAAGTTTCTGTTACGTTATAGAATGGCACAAACTGAATGGCAGTGCTTGTACTATTCCAAGCAGAGTATGTTGTGAAAATCTGCTTTGTTCGAAGACTGCCACTAATAATAGCGTTATTTTGAATCTCTAAAGCAGAGCCGGTAATACCCAAAGAGGCAGATACTTGACCACTCACAGCCAACGCTGTGCCATCATAAGTCAAGCCAACTTCACCTTGAACGGTGGTTGAATCAACAGAGGTGATGACACGATTATCGCCAGAGAAATTATATGTTGTAATCGCGGCTGTTGGAAGTCCTGTAATCCCCGAGCCATCACCAACAAAAGAACCACTAAACGAACCACTGACGCCCGTTGTATTCAAGAAATTGACATTGGCAGTTGTTCCAGACACAAATAGCGATCCAGAGATTGTAACATCATCTTTCAAGTGAATATCATAACCTTGATTGCCAACATCAACAATGTTGGTAGCATTTACACCAATCAAAGAAACATTTGTGCTTGTATTTGATCTTCCCTGGAAGAAGTTGGCATTTGTAGCAATATTGACGTTTCCGCTTACTGTTGTTGTGCCATTTACCTCTAATGTTGTATTAGGTGTGATAGTATTGATGCCAACACGGTTTTGAGAGGAAGAAATAAACACTGTATTATCTTGCACAGAGGAATTTGTGTCATCTCCAACAAAAATATAACCTTTGTCCAAGTTTGGTGTTGCGTTTGTTCTACCTGCACCGCCAACTTTGATTTGTCCGTCACCGCCGCCACCATTGCGGACAACTTTACCCATGTTTTGTAATAAATTACTGCTTCCCAAGGGTTTGACATTTGTAAGACTACCAGAAGTTCCCCCAGAGCCTGTTTCAACATAAACAACGTCGCCAACAGCAAATGTTTTACCATAAAGGGTTGTAAAATTTAGATTTTGTATAGAACCAAAGGTAACAACTTGTACTTCAGCATCAGCAGCAGCATTGCTGGCAGCCAAGCCAAAAGCAGGCATTTTATTTGCATCATCGCAAGCCGCTAGAGCAACAGTTGGTGTTTGACCTTGAGTGCCACTCAAATAAACTACTTGTCCTTTTGAGATTGAATCACCTTCTTTGTTGATCGCATTGAAGCGAATAGCACCCTCAAGATCGCCAAAGAACTCTGAACCATAGAAATTCACACCATAGTAATTTGATGCAGAATGATTCACAGAACAAGATACGTGAGTATTTGTAACAGTAAGCCTATCAACACCAGCAGTTTTTAGTGCAATCTGATCAGAACTAAAGTCTACTTGGGTATCTGGATCGTCTTCGTTTTTGATGTCGCCAAGTTCTCTTGGTCCTTGTGATGCATTGTATGCCATTTCTATATCTCCTTAGTTTTTCTTTTGACCTTTCTTGGATCTTGTTCTTTGGTTTTTACAGAACTGCTTCATCGTAAAACCTTTGGGATTATCACACTTTGACTTGCGTTTCTTGCGTTCTTTATCAGACCATTTTTCAAATAATTCCTCTGATTCCTCTTTGGAAAAGATCGCAACAACTGGCACATCTATTTTACATTTAAGAGCGGCAAATAATCTATGCCTACCTTCAACAGTGTATTCTTCGTCTGTGTCAATTATAACTGGTGTTGTAATTTTACCATCTTTACAAATTTTATCAATTAACTCTTTATCGGGTGGCTCTCCTTCGTATTTTGTTTTGCTTTTGAGCCAGTATTCTATGTCGGTTCTATTATTGCCGGGAATGATTTCTTGTTCCATTTCCACATCATCTATGGTTCTGCCGGTTGAATGTAGATAACTCACAATCTCATCCGTCACGCTGTCTGGTATGACTTCTTCGTTCAAATACTTTCGCCAGTTTTCAAGTATTAGTTTCATTTAAAATTTCTTCCAAAGTCCTAATTTTTCTAGTGCCGGGATTGTTACACTCTTCTTTTTGAAAACTTTACTTAACGGATTATCCTTATCCTTCCAATTTTTTCCTGCACGGACTTGCTTACAGTTATCGTCCATTGTCGGTGTGAGGGTGTTTTTAGGATCATCTAATTGTAGTATTTCTAATTCACTAGCACGATTTTTGAGATAAAAATCCCAAATCCCTTCTGCTTCATCGGACACTTGATAGCGATCAGACATAAGGCCACCACCATTTTCAGTAGCCCACTCCATAGCGACATCGTATAATAAAGGGCCAAATCCTTTTGGAGCAGAAACACTTTCTATCATCCAAGCGTTTAGACATTCCCCATAAAATTTTTTACCATACTCGGTTCGCTGAATGTAAATGACACCTATCTCGTCTTTATCCTTCATAAGTTTAAACGAAGCAGAATCCGTATTAGTATCATAAACAACGTAATAGCCAGCATCTTTTAGATCCTTTGGACCCATCGCTGCTTCATTTAGAAACTTATTCCAATTTTCAAGTATTAGTTTCATTAAACAATTCCTTAATTTTCTCTACAGCCGGACTGTTGTTTGATTCTTGTGATAGTACATAGGCGGGTAAACTAGCATTTGCTTGACGAGCCAAGAAAGCACGGTGGGCTCCATCCCGCATTTCATATCCGTTGGATACCTCAACGACACTAATTGGTTCCAACTGAGAAAAATCAATTTCTCGTGGATCGCGAGGGTCATCTCTAAAATATAACGCGTCCTTACCAGCGTCTTTATCAGCTACATACTTATCAAATTTAGCTTTTCTGTCAGCCATTGTTTCTGGATCTAATAAAAGGTCTTTTGAATCAATAATCTGCAATTTAGGCGTGCCATACTTATCGATATTTAAAAGAGTATTACGAAACTCTGAAAACGGGGGCGTGTCTTTACTGTGAGTATCTAACATTTCTTGGGGCCACCCCAACTCTCTTAAAAAGCTTACAAGCTTGTTTAGATTTTCAGGAATAGCAAGTGTCTTGTCAACACGCTGAACATCCTCCATTGAAATCATTTCATTCAAATATTTTCGCCAGTTTTCAAGTATTAGTTTCATTTTTTACAATAAATCCTTTTCTTTTGTAGTAATTATCTTCTACGAACATAAAACCCTCTGGTATCTTTACATTTTCATCCCAAACAGGGTAAAACACTTCTCTTTTGTGTTTTAGATCAGGGTTGCCTCTCAAATGAACCTCTATAATTTTGTCTTCAATAAATTCTACATTTATTGTTTTATACTCTCCAACCAAAGTGTGTAAGATTTGAGGGTATTGAAAACTCTTATCAACAACTTGCCATTTATCAAATTTGTATAATGGATTTTCTTTTGCTCTGAATGCTTGCAAGCAGTTGGCTTGTTTTCTTTCTATAAAATCAACGGTGTATTGGTTTCCTTCAAAGATCTCACACCAAAAAGTTCCAGGTGGTAAGTGGTCTGTGTCTTCTTCAATCTCCATAAACTCCGCATTTCTACCCATACCTAAAAGGTTGATGCAGGGTCTTACAATGTAAGATCCAGGACTTGGAGTATCAACACCCGCTGGTCCGCAGGTGTATCCTAATCTTGTTGATAGTTCTAGTTTATTGAAGATCCACCTATCCGCAGGGTTGCAACCAACCCAAGCGTCATCACAATCATCAAACTCTAACACTACTTGATCAGATCAACAGACTGCTCGATCTCTCTATCAAAGTCTTGGCGTAACTTGATCAAAGGATTGAAAGATCCTTTTTTACGATCAAGCAAAAGGGCACCCTGTGGTTTTACTAATTCACCATCAATGTTGAGAGCCTCAAAGTCAATCTCTGTTTTTTGTTTGTAAACTACTTTTCTATCACCATCTTGGGCGAAAGCACTTGTAGATAACAAAGATAAGATAATAATAAAGAGTTTCATTTCATTTTACCACTTCTTACAAGACCAGTAACGAGCACTCATCTTGTCCTTGGCTGTATCACACTTGTGACGGGCTCTAAAAGACTTCCTACGCTTAGGAGAATCCTTCTTAATTTCTAGATTGGCATCTCCATACCTAATAATTTTTTCCTTGCCGTCTTTACAGGCTTTGACCACAAACTTCTTGGTTCCGTGACCGGCTTCGCCCTTACGAATACGACGAGGAGAGTTGCATTTCATACGCTCTTTGTCAGTCTTCTTTTTCTTTGCTTCACCAAGGTCTGCTTGGATCTCTTCGCGAACAATCTTTCTAACTTCCTCTAGTTCATCGTCATCAGAGCGATCAACGATGTCATCTAAATCTTCTGCTTGGTCAGTGTGCATTTTAGCAGAGTTCTTGAGTTGTCCAGAAATCTTCTTTAACTTCTCTTCATCTGCTTTTGAGTGAGATTCAAGGATTACTTCCTTGATAAGATCTTTTAATTCTTTTTCTGTGATTTTCATTTATTTGGCTCTCCCAGTTTATTTTCAATTTCTTTAATTGCAATCGCGATATCATTTCTAATTCTTTCTTCCAACTCAACGCCGGCATCATAAACACGCATATTCCAATCTGTTTGAGATCTACCAACATATTTTAATTGCTGGAATTCGGTGGCAATTGCAAATGATGCAGTGGAAATTTCTTGTTGCATTTCCTCCATGTCAGAAACCGACTCGGACATAAGATTCTGGTATTCTTCTGTAATAATTTTTATAAGTTGTTTCTTTGTAATTCCCATCTTATCAGCCCTTTTTACCTGCTTTTGATTTCTTACCGTATTTACCACGCTTTCCACAAGCCGCTGGCGTCGGTCTACAAGACGGGTATTTCGCTCTTTTTTCTCCACTTGACCTACCGCAAGGGGAACATTTTTTGCGACCCGTCTTCTTGTCCTTACGGCATGTGTTGCAGTCTACCCAGCCACCCTTCTTGCCGGGTGCTCCTTTGCGTTTAAACCAATCACGAAGCGAAGTTTCAGATGATGGTTTTTTAGTTAGTTTACGCTTTTTTGCTTCGTTTGTTTCAACTTTTTTCAACTTATCATAGTATTTTGGATCTTCATAAACATGATCCATGGCAATTTCATGAGCAATGTTTTTGTCAGTTGTGTGTTCTAGTTCAACCTTGATGCCTTTTGCAATTTGATCTTCGATTGCTTTAGTTGAAACTTTGTGCCTTTTGGCTAATGCTGCATGCTTATTTTTCATTGAGCCTTTAAGTTTTGCTGTAAGACCGCCAGGAATCAAGTCTTTACTTTCTAACAACATGTCACGAGCAATCTCATCCTCGATGATGGATTGTAAGTGCTCCTTCTTGGAGTTACCCCAATTTTTAGCACCAACCTTGCGACACTTAACAAGAGCACCGGATGCGTAAGCAGAAGGCCAAACCTTATAACGGCTCTTTACCTTGTGGTAGCAAGCATCTTTCTTACCAGAAGATTTCTTCTTCTTCTTTTTCTCGTCGAGAGTATCACCATAAAGATCATCAATCTCTGTGATCTCATCTTCCATTGCTTGATCGCCCTGTGGTTGCTGTGCTTGTTGAGGCACAAATGATAAAACTACGCTTCTAACTAGTTCTTCCAACTCATCTGAATCGTCATTTTCTTCAAGAACGTCGCGAAGATTCAAAATCTGACAAGCCTCACTCTGCTCGGTCACTTCAAAAGCGATGTGAACAGATAAACTACCCAACACGCCAACACCAGACATCTTGATACCATCTTGAACCATCATTTTTGGATAAAAGTTAGTACAGGCTGTTCTAGGGAAAGACGGGGAAACTAATGCTTCTTGAAGTCTAGGCCAAAATTCTTTTGATTCAACAATCTTGTCAGCAGCCTCTTCGCTGATTCCTAAATCATCCATATCAATTTCAACATCAGCCTCTGCTATAACCCACTCAAATGCACCGGGCTGATAATCATCTTCTTCTGCTGTGAGTGTCCACTCGTAATAATCAATATCTTCGTCATAAACTTCTTTTGCGAACTTTTCAAATACAGATCCTTCAATAACTCCGTATTGTTTGAGGATAGGGATAAGTGCTGTTTTAATGTCGGAGTATGAGTTGTCTATGTCCATCAAATCTCTCATAAAAACATCAAAGTATCCAGGCACAACAAAATACTTGCCCGTGTTGTACTGATCTCTACCAGCACCACCCTCACCTTTGAGATCCTCTAATTCGGTTACCTTGATACCGATTGTAAGGGCTGGCTTTCCATCAACTCTTCCAAAACTAGTAGTATAGTCCTCCTCGATCCAATCATAAGAACCATAACTTTGGTCTTTTAAATCAGAAAGGATGTTACTAACACCTTCGGCATCAGGAAAACTTTCAATTTCTTGTTCTTTGAAAGTAATGATCATGTCTGCTTCGGCAATTTCAATAATGGCTTCATTGCCACCAGGAAAAGCGTAATCTCTTGCCTCGGCGTCAACCTCAACATGAGCAAGTCTGTGTCTGTATTCGTTCAATCCCTCTGCTACTTCTCGTTCAACCCTAAACAAAGGAGTATCAATAAGAGAAGAATCTAATGTATCTTCTGTTGTGGTGTCAATTTCTACTCTACCAACAGTCTTTTCTACATTAAAAAAGTCCGCTAAAATAGCAGTTGGTCCAGGAGAGTCGTGATAACTGCCACCAAATCTAACAAAATTGCCTGCCATAAGTGCTCCATCTCCATCTCTACGAGGAGCCTTATTCATAGCCTCTTGTTGGCTTTCTCTACCCCAACTAGTAAGTCTATCGATAAAGCCAATCATGTCTTCACCATAAACAGAATGCTCGGGCACAGCCAACTCTGTTCCAGTCTGAAAGCGTTTAGAACTTTTCGCAGTCTGTTGTGAGTCATAATACTTCATTTGTCTGAAGCGAGCACGGGAAAGTGGCGTGATTGGACCGCTATCTTCATCTCTCATGTCGTCATAGAACACTTCTTCGGTGTGAGACTGAAATTCAGGGTCATTTTCGGCACTTTCAACTGTTCCAGAGCCAAAATTATCTAAAATGTCCTCTGTTCTAACAACATAAGCAACTGCTCCGTGTCCGTGGGACTCCGCAATAGCACATTTATAGTATGTAGACTCTCCGCCACGACTTGGAGGCGAATGACAAGACTGAATCTCTTCAAAATCAGACATACGCCAAATGTCTAGTGGATGACGAGTAATAATAATGCTATAAGTCTCATCATCTACTTGACCGATGTTGTCTTTGATAAATTCAGCATTTTTCATCCAGTATTTCTGTAAACCCAGAATTCCCTCAACAGTTTGAAGAGCAGGAGGTATAATAAAGCCATCAGCAGACTCGGAAGCCAAATGAGCAATCAATTTTCGGTTTCTTATCAAGTCTTCGTTATTGATAATGTCCATACGCTCGTATGGTTCGCCTTTTTTACGGGCTTCCATCGCTTTTTTGTTATCAAGTTTCTTTTGTTGGTAAATTTCTTGAATGTTTTTGCGGTATTGAAGCAATTTGCTCAAAAATTTACCAATTTTCATCTGAACTTTGACATCACGAACAGATCCATCGGGCAAACCCTTTGGTCTGATGCCAGAAATTGTCCCTTTCTCCCAATTTGCTTCATATCCAAGTTTTTCAAAGAGTGTAACAAATTTAGACAACTCTTCGTCGCCTGTTGCGACTGGAAAATCAACAATAAGGCGCATTTTATCGCCAAAGAGACCATTGAAAGCCAAATCGTTGAAATCAATTGCTCTAATTGCTAAATCAACAACTTCTTTTTCTTCCTCATCTAACTCTGTGAGGATTTCTTCGTCTTCTTCAAGCAAAAATGTGTGTCTTCTTGCTTTTGTCTCTATTTTTTCGTCTTCAGAGAGGAATTTCTTCCAAGCATCACTAAATTTATACATGCAGGTCCACCTATTTATCAATTTTGGACTTTTTCAAGTGCCTTCCTCAATAAATAGATAGGAAAAGTAGTTAGTTCTTGCTTTTCATACTCTTTTATTTGGTCGATTGTTGCCCACTCGTACTCACTATGCTCAACAAAGCCCGTATCAGGGTTTGGATGTAGAGTAATCTTGTCTAGATTGTATGGAAAAGCGTAATAATACACTTTATCATTCTTCCAATCGTCTCTATCGATGTAAATCAGATCTTCTTCAGGGCAAAAGATATTTGTTTCTTCAAAAAGTTCTCTTTGGGCGGCTCTTTCAAGTGATCTATCACGCTCATCAACGTGTCCGCCGGGAATATCCCACTTTCCAGCACCAGTTGTTGACTTTTCTGACCTTTTTATGAGTAAAATTTTGTCATTTTCATCAACGCATATTACACGCGATGATATTTTATCATATTCTTTGCCTTCATTCACAAAACTTTTCCATTTTTTTGACATTTTTTCACCTTTCGCAATCCGAAACAGGATTATAACTTATATAGACAATCGAATTGGCTTGCGGGACGTTATTTTGGTCAAAAACAACAGAATTTGTAGATGAATCGTAATACCATCCGGTACTCTGCTCAACGCCATCGACTTTTACAGTAATTGTTTCCTCGATTGGGTTATTTTGAAGAGTAAATTTAGATTTTAGTATTGAATCGTTTGCCAAAGTCTCTAAAGGGGTGCCCCAATCATCCTGACAGATAGATAAAAAAGTTCCTCCTAGTAGATTTACCAATGTATAATATTGATAACCTTCAGTAGCACCACCGTTAGCACTACAGCCGCCTGGATAATCGCCTGCAACAGCGTGAGCAATGGCATAATCAGCGTTTCCTTTTACTGCAACCATGTAAGAAGACAACGTTGAAGGTGTAACATTGCCAAAATCATCCTCATCAGAGATGAAAATTACAATCAATTTAGCATCGTAACGCCAAAAAGCACTTCCTGGTCCAAAATCATTGCCCGATTGCATTGCTTCATATGCATATTCAATGCCTTTTTCTGTTGGAGAACCC
>Ga0255751_10000526_pt1 | contig 35369 bp, 18 predicted proteins | sample 071ome_20_FD_179951 | JGI IMG/M metagenome (GOLD analysis project Ga0255751, IMG submission 179951) | Coastal salt marsh microbial communities from the Groves Creek Marsh, Skidaway Island, Georgia - 071412BT metaG (version 2) | ecosystem: Environmental > Aquatic > Marine > Intertidal zone >... | reverse complement strand
TTATTACAGAATGCCCGAAGGGTTGCCCGCAGGGCAATCTCTGTGTTACTCTAAGGTTATGGAAAAAACAAAGAGCGACGAGGTTACACCGAGGTGGGACCCCGAGGTTACCACAGCAACACAGATGAAAGAAGTTATTTCTTCCCGCAGGGGAAGCGCAGCGTTTCCCAGTCCTCCCAAAACCAAGCGGAACGCAAGGTACTGGGATGAGGGGAGAGTTCTGAAGGTTGGATTCCTTTTAGTTTTTGTCAGAGCATTTGCAAGAACAATTCTCAAAGGATTCTCTAAGTTTTCCCCTGTTGTTATGTTCTTGTTCTTTGCATTACTTGGAGGTGGCACTCTGAGTCTCATGGAGAACTTCAAGGGACCCGAAGGGTCTGAGGTGGTCCGTGAGGGTCGCCGAGGGGATTCTGGAGGTCCCACAGGGTCCGAAAGGGTCTCAGTGGGTGGCATTGAACTTTATGAACCTTAGAGAAAACCGCGTGGAAAATCCCGAAAAAACCGTCCGTAAAGAAATCCGCGAAGAACTGGAGCAAATGACGGATGAGGAACTTGATGTGCTTGAACTGCTGTGTGATCTAACGTTGTTTCATCGGGAGTTTGCACGGGCACAAGCAATTGTCTTTAATGTGTCTTGGGGTAAGGATGCAATCCGAACTGTTCTTAAGACCAGCTAAATAAGACGTTATAATTAAGACTGAAGTGGAGTGAATTAGTTTTCATGGCCAAAGGGTTTACCGTTAAGGCATCAAAGCCTAATACGAAGAAAGATGGTCCCGAGTGGGACTATGATGCAATTAAAGCACGAATGAAGGGGAAGGCAATTGTCTTCTGTCTTCCAGGGCGCGGTTGTTCTTATGCATTCCTGAAGAACTTTGTTCAGTTGTGTTTCGATCTGGTACAGAACCAGATGAGTATTCAGATCTCACAAGACTACAGTTCCATGGTGAACTTTGCCCGTTGTAAGTGTCTGGGTGCCAATGTTCTGCGTGGTCCCAATCAGATTCCCTGGGATGGTAAGTTGCAATATGATTGGCAACTGTGGATTGACAGCGACATCATCTTCAACACCGAGAAGTTCTGGCAACTGTGTGATGTTGCGTTCCCTGCTGATGCAGTGGATGAAGAAGGTGAAATCATTCAGGAGAACATGCGTCCCATTAGTGCTGGTTGGTATTCAACTGAGGATGGTCGCACGACTTCTGTTGCACACTGGTTGGAAGAGGATGACTTCCGCAGTAATGGTGGTGTCATGAATCATGAGATGGTTGATGGCATTCAGAAGCGTAAGAAACCCTTCACCGTTGACTACACTGGTTTCGGTTGGGTCATGATTCAGAAAGGTGTCTTCGAAGATGAGAAGATGACTTATCCTTGGTTCGCTCCTAAGATGCAGGTGTTTGAATCTGGTGCTGTTCAGGATATGTGTGGAGAGGACGTTTCGTTCTGTCTGGACGCAATCGAAGCAGGATATGAAATTTGGTGTGACCCTCGCATTCGAGTTGGTCACGAAAAGACTCGTGTAATCTGAGGTATCAATGGCAAAGTTTTCAAAGGGTAAGGGTGGAGTTGACATTCTGGAGTCACTCCCCAAGAACACACGACAGGGTTCTGGACGCAATACCAAATACGCAGCAACATCACGCAACAAGGCAAAGAAAAGGTACAGAGGCCAAGGACGATGAATTTAATCTGCAATCTCCCCGCACAGAAGGTTTGGGTTCGTAAAGAATATCTTCGTGATCATCAAGATGGTCATGGGGAGTTTGTAGAGGGTGTCTGGATCTCAGCAAAGTCGATTCCTGGACGTGCTTTTTACTTTGAGACTTATCTTCCAAAGTATGGAGCAATGTTTGACAAACTGCCCATCAGTGCGTTTGTAAGCAGACCAGAGACTCCAGATCCAGACTTGGATCTTCCTAACCTGCAGTTCTGGAACTGTATGGATTATGGAGTGACTTGTATGAATAAGGCATTCATCTCTTCAATGGATGCCGAAGTCTTTTCTCGTGACCATGGTTTCCTCAAGGGTCAGTATCTGTTTACTCTTGACAATTATCATGCAAACCCAGATGTAATTGATTACAGTGTCTCTGAAGTTCCACAGGAACACAAGTCACACAACTGTGTTGAGTTGGATAACGGACAGTTTGCTCTTTATCCCAACAACAGAATGAGACTGTATGATCTGTCCATCACACCTGAAGAACCATTGGTTCCTGACTTCAAGGTTTCAACCATTGAGTATCAGGTTGAGTGTGGAGTTCGTTGGGGACGACTTGGTGACACAGATGATTATTACTGGCAGACAGAGGAAGAGAAGACAAACCTGTATAAGGACATAAATTATTAAAGGGATAGGAACCCCTTAAAAAGTTCTGATTTCTTCGCAAATCAGTAACATGCACGACTTTTTAGACAACGAAGGCAACCACATGCATCAGAAGATGCTCCGTGAGATTGCAAACGATAAACTTACACCTAAGAAGCACGACTTCATTCATCAGAACGAACTTCACGAAAAGATCAGAAACGAAGACGATTATGATGATTGGGAATATGGAACAGAACCCATTCCTCTAACCGAGTTTTAAGCTTCTAAATAAGGTTGAATTGTTGTAAGTACTTCTGTGCCGATTCAACCTGCACAAAGAACCAGTCTTGGTTTCAAAGACATCAGCGCATCGTTTCAGATTAACCCTCTGAATGATGATTTGATTGCTTTGAAGAATGAGAACGCGATTGCTCGTGCTCTCAAGAATCTTGTGTTGACTGTTCCTGGAGAGAAACCTTTCCAACCTGATGTGGGTTCTAACGTTTATGCGTTATTGTTTGAGAACTTTGATAAGTTGACTGCTGAGTCAATCAAATCAGAAATCGAAAACACCATCAATAACTTCGAACCTCGTGTTCGTTTGAATAAAGTTACTGTTGAACCAAACTTTGACTCTTATGAGTTTAATGTAACTGTTCAATATTACATCGTTGGCATCGATGTCCCTACACAACAACTCACCTTTGCCTTAGAACCCAACAGGTAAAATGCCGTTAGTTAATTTTAGCAACGTAAACTTTGATCAGATCAAGCAATCCATTCGTGATTACTTGAAGGCGAACTCAAACTTTACTGATTACGATTTCGAAGGGTCTAACCTGACGACAATCGTAGATGCTCTTGCATATAATACGTATATTACTTCGTACAATGCCAACATGGTAACGAACGAAGTGTTCCTCGACAGTGCAACACTGCGAGAGAACGTTGTGTCTTTGGCAAGGAACATTGGGTACGTTCCTAAGTCAAGGAAGTCTTCGATTGCGAATATCTCTTTTTCTGTTAATGCCTCTGACAGTGACGCTGTAACGCTCACACTCAAAGCAGGCATTGTTGCCATCACAAACAAGCAGTTCAATAATAACTCTTACGTCTTCTCAATTATTGACGACATCACAGTTCCTGTTGATTCAAATGGAATCGCTTTCTTCAATAACATCAACATCTATGAAGGAACTTACGTCACACAAAACTGGACGGTCAGTTCCCGTAATCCAAATCAAAAATATTATCTGACCAATAGTGGAATTGACACATCACAACTGAAGGTTACAGTTCGTGAGTCAGAACAGTCCACCGTAAGTCGCACATACACACAATTCAGCTCGTTGGTGGGTGTGACACCTACAAGCACAATCTATTACCTTCAGGAGTCTCCTGGAGAGCGCTACGAACTCTTATTCGGTGACAACGTATTCGGTGCAGCACTGCAGGAACCAAACTTTGTCACTGCAAATTACATTACTTGCAACGGAGCAGCTGCCAACGGAATCTCTGCTTTCTCTTATGCTGGTCGTTTGATTGACAACGAAGGAAGAGTCGTTACTAAAGGCGTTTCTCTTCTTGCAACAAACTCTTCATCTCAAGGCGGAACAGCAATTGAAAGTTCTGACTCTGTAAGAAAGTATGCACCACAGATTTACGCTTCACAAAACAGAGCGGTAACTGCTGCTGATTATGAAGCAGTTGTTCCTCAGGTTTACCCTGAAGCAGAATCGGTTTCTGCTTTTGGTGGTGAAGAACTTGATCCTCCATCTTACGGAAAGGTTTTCATCAGCATCAAACCTTACAACGGTGTTTATCTCTCTGCTGACATCAAGAGAAACCTTCAAGCAGCATTGAGACAGTATTCTGTTGCTGGTATTGTTACTGAGATCATCGACCTCAAGTATCTTTATCTTGAGGCAGACAGTCGTGTTTATTACAATTCTAACCTTGCATCTTCTGCAAGTGCAATCAAATCGGTTGTAAGTCAAAACATTGTCAATTATGCCAACTCGTCTCAACTGAACCAGTTTGGTGCACGCTTCAAGTATTCAAAGTTCCAGAATGTTATTGACAGCAGTCACGAAGCGGTAACATCAAACATTACCAACATTGCCATGAGAAGAGATATGGCTGCTCAGTTGAACACATTTGCTGAGTATGAGATCTGTTATGGAAACAGATTCCACATCAAGAACCATGGTCACAACGCTGTTTATGACGGTAAGATTATTGGTTACAACATCAAGTCTTCTGGTTTCAAAGTAAGTGGAATCAGTGAGACTGTTTATCTTGGTGACTCACCAAACATGGATCAAAAGACAGGGACCATCTTCCTGTTTAAACTGAGATCAGCAACTGAACCAGTTATTTTGAAGAAAGGGATTGGAACCATTGATTACATCAAAGGTGAGATCAAACTCAATCCAATCAAGATTCTTTCAACTGTTGTCAGCAAAGGTAATCAACCCATCATTGAAATCTCGGCAACTCCTTTCTCAAATGATGTCATTGGTCTCCAAGATCTTTATCTTCAACTGGATAACACCAAGACAACAATCAATATGGTTCTTGATGGAATTGATTCTGGCGACGATGTTTCTGGAAGCAATTACATCGTCTCGTCCAGTTACAGTAATGGAAGTCTGATTAGGGGACCAATCCAAGTTGAAACGACAACTTCAACAACAACGACAACCACGACTGCGACCACAACAACAGTTACGACGACAGGATCTTCAGCAAGTTCCTCCTCAACGTCCTACTAAAAACCATAGTAAATAATAACACAAGAACCTTTAACTAGGAAATGGCAGTCGATAGAGTAAGGATTCAGGATATCATCGAGAACCAACTCCCCACTTATGTGAGGGAGGATTTTCCTTTGCTTGGAGAGTTCTTAAAACAATATTACTTGTCCCAGGAAGTTGATGGGGCAGCATATGATTTGGTTCAAAATCTGGACCAGTATATCAAGGTTGATGAGTTGTTTGATCTGACAACCACAACGGTTCTTGCTTCTAACGTTTCTTACACAGACCAGACCATCACTGCCGATGTTTCTGGTAACTTCACTTACGGTTTCCCCGAAACAAACGGTCTGATTCAAATTGATGACGAAATCATCTTTTATGAGTCCAAGACAGATTCGACGTTTGAGGGGTGCAGAAGGGGTTTCAGCGGCGTTACAGATTACGTTGGGTCTAACACCCCCGACCAGCTGTTATTTGAAGAAACAGAGGCAGACAAGCACACTGCAGGCGCAACGATCACGAACCTGAGTGTTCTGTTCCTGCAAGAGTTCTTCAAAAAGATTAAGTATCAGTTTGCTCCAGGATTCACCGAAAGATCTCTTTTCTCTGGACTGGATCAAAGAAACTTTATTTTCGGTCTCGACAGTTTCTATAATTCAAAAGGAACAGAAGAGTCTTACAAGATTCTGTTCGGAGCACTTTATGGTGTTGCTGTTGATGTCATTCGTCCAAGTGAATTTCTTCTTCGTCCTTCCAACGCTGATTATAAGGTAACTCGTGATTACATCGTCGAAACCATTCAGGGCAACCCACTTGACCTCCTGAACCTGACACTGTTCCAAAAGTCAACAGATGCCAGAGGTTCTGTCAGTAATGTTGTTCCCATTGATTACGATCAAGGACAATATTATCAGATTAGTCTTGACGCTGGTTTCGACAGAGACGTTGAGGTTCAGGGTACCATCTTTGGTGAGTTCAAAGTCAACCCCAAGACCAAACTGCTCAACACTGTCTCCGCAGGTTCAACGATCCTCGACGTTGACTCGACCGTTGACTTCCCCGTCAAAGGTGATCTGGTAACCACAGACTTGGATGACAACATTATCAACCTGTCTTATGACGGCAAGTCATCGACTCAACTTCTGAATGTGACTGGTGTTGATTATCAAATCAACGAGAAGACCGACATTCGTTTTGATGATTATTCTTATGGTTACGTTGGAATTAACACTTCAAATGAAATTAGAGTTCGCATTGCTGCTTCTCTGAAAGATTTCCAACCTCAGTCTGGGAATTATGGTTATCTTGCAGGAGACACTGCGGAAATTCAATCTCTTGGTTATGAGTCTTCAACCAAACTTTCGAAGAACTGGTTCCACAATAACAAGACCAGTTGGACTGTTGCAAGCGTAAGTCTGGTTGACTCGACAACTAACTCTTACGAAATTGAAACGTTTGACCCACACGAACTCAAGCCAGGTTATTCACTCAACCTAATCAACACAGTTGGTGGACAAATTGTTGGTGCAACTGTTCTGAGAACAACAGGAGCAAAGTCCGTTATTGCGAGACTGACTGGAGTTATTGATGTCAACTCTTCTTACACACTTGAGCAGCAGATTCTGAAGGGAAGATCAGCATCTTACACTCAACTGAATGATTTTTATGCCAACGTTCAGAACACTTACACTAAGTTCAATGGTGATCTGTTGGTTGCTTCGAACTCAATTGCAAGATATGTAAACCTCGAAACTAATCCTGATTCCAAAATCAGAACTTTCAGTGGTTCGTTCAGCAACACTTACACCATTACGATTCCTAACCACGGTTTCTACACTGGACAAACTGTTTATTATCAACCAGGAATTACTAAGACAACCACAACGACTCCCGATGGAATCAAGGTTGTAACAGAAACAGAAAGTAAGTTTGCAAGCGTTAGTGCTGGTCCTTTCTACATCAAGAGAGTTGATGTAAACACAATCAGTCTGGCAAAGAGCAGATCTGACATCTATGCCGACAAACTCGTTCTTCTGAATGGTGACGTTGAAAATAACACTCTGACTCTGTTTGAGTTTTACGGCAAGACCGTTAGACCTCAGGCACTTTACAGAGAGTTCACTACTCCAACAGACGAAAGCAAAGTCCATGTGACACAAGATGGTCACATCGGAATGCTTCTCAATGGTGTTGAAATTATCAACTATAAGTCAAAAGACAGTGTTCGTTATGGTGAAATTCAATCCATCGACGTTGACAGTGGTGGTAAGGATTATGACGTAATCAACCCACCAGTTCTTCACATCGCCGATGATGTTGGTGTGGGAGCAACAGGAACTTGTGCCGTCACTGGTTCTCTGAGCAGAATCGAAATCATCGATCCTGGTTTTGATTATCAGGACACACCTGTCATCACCATTTTGGGTGGCAACGGAACAGGTGCTGAAGCAAAAGCCAACATGACATCTGTTGAGCATTATGTTTCTTTCATTGCTGATCCTGGTTCAACTGATGTCAATCTAACTAACAATACAATTGGTTTCTCAACTTTCCACAAGTTCAGAGACAATGAAAAAGTAACTTACATCACCGACACTCAAACCGCTGTTGGTGGAATCAGCACAGGTGCACAATATCACGTCGGTGTTGTTAATGCCTCAACAATCAAACTGTATAACACTGAACTCGATGCTGTCAGTGGTGTCAACACGGTTTCGTTGACCTCTAATGGTTCTGGAACACATCGTCTCAAGTCAACCTCACTGAAGAGAATCATCTCGAACATTGTTGTTCCCTCCAGTGGTAGTGGTTATTCTAACAATCAACAGAACATCCCCACCGTTGCTGGTGTCAGCACTGCTCTGAACCAGTTCAACATTCCAAACCATGGGTTCAACAACAAGGAAATTGTCAAGTTCACTCCAACTGGCGATGGAGTTCTTGGTCTTTCCTCGACCAGAGAATATTATGTTCACAAAGTAAACAACAACTCCTTCTCTGTCAGTGAAGTTGGAGTTGGTTCGACTGCTGTTGATTACTTCTATAATAACAATCTTTACGTCGATGTCCAGAGCGCAGGAACTGGTTCATTCAACTACAGACCAATCACCGTTACTGTTCAAGGTGTAACTGGCGTTTCGACTCTGACTGGTCAAGACTTCAATGCTGTTGTTCAACCAGTCTTCAGAGGATCCATCAGTTCGTTCAGTGTTTCGGCAACTGGTGTTGGTTATGGTTCTTCTGATATTATCAACTTTGACAGACAACCAACCATCACATTTGTAAGTGGTGCTCAGGCATCTGTTACTCCCGTAATCAGCAACGGTAAGATTGTTGAAGTCGTTGTCAATAACAAAGGTTATGGTTACAACTCACCACCAAATCTGACCATCAACAGCAATGATGGGAACTTTGCTGTTCTGACTCCAGTTATTGGTAACGGACAACTCCTGGAAGTTAAGGTCATCAAAGGTGGTGCTGGTTATTCTGCTTCTGACACATCAATCACAGTCACCCCAGCAGGAAGTCAAGCAAGAGCAATTGCAAACATCAGAAACTGGACAGTCAACCTGTTCCAAGAAAATTATGCAAACTTGGAATCTGATGACGGAATCATCACACAAAACATTGACAACTCAACTCTTCAGTACTCTCACCTTTATGCTCCTCGTCCTCTGAGAGAGTCCGTCTATTCAATCAGTGGAACGGATGCTGATAATAATGTTTATGGTGTTGCTGACCTAAGCATTGTTTCTTCCAGTGAAGCAGAGAGCATTTTCCACTCTCCAATCATTGGATGGGCATATGACGGTAACCCAATCTATGGACCTTATGGTTTCGCCAATGCCGACGGAACTGGGGCAATCAGAAGAATGGTTTCCAGTTATGGTTTGGGGAACATTGCCAACCTCGATCAAGGAAACGAACCACCAATCGCATCTTGGCCAAATGGTTTCTTCGTTGAAGACTACATCTACAATGCAGATGGAGACCTTGACGAGCACAACGGAAGATATTGCATCACTCCCGATTATCCAAATGGTGTTTATGCTTACTTCGCAACAATTTCTCAAAACATTGACACCGATGGTCCATTTGAAAATTATAAGAGTCCAGTCTTCCCTTACTTGATTGGTAACACCTATCAATCAAAACCAATTGACTTCAACTTCAAGACGGTTTCAAACCAAACTGCTTATGATGTTGAGGGTCAAGGTTGGTTTAGAGAAACAACCTCTTATCACACTAACAGTCCCAGAAGTCAATATGATTATCTGTTTGACTCTTCTAAAGTTGTCAAGCAACTGGTCGAAGTTACTGCAACCTCAACTGGTGGAATCGAAAGCGTTGGTATTGTAACTGGTGGTACTGGTTATAAGGTCGGTGACAAAGTTGTCTTCAACAACACAGGAACTGGTGGAAAACTCCTCGACGTTAAGGTTGCCAGAGTTGCTGGACAAGAACTTGATACTGTCAGTGTTGCTTCAACTTCATTCTCGAATGTTGAGTTTACAAGAAATACTGTTTATCCAAACAGATTCATTGGTCTGACTTCTGCACCACACAACTTCCTCAACAATGATGTTGTGACCATCAGTGGTGTCTCAACTTATTATGAGGGTTTCGGTGGAAGTTACAACGTTGGTGTTAGAAGTGACAACTTTGTTCTCACACTGGGTGTTGGAACTGCTGGCGCAACTGGCATCGTCACTTACTTCTACGTCTCTGGCGCATTTGACAACTCACACGTCAGAGAGAATGATCTGCTGACCATCGATCAAGAGATCGTTCGTGTTCTGAACATCGATGCGGTCACTGGAAGACTAAGAGTTCGTCGTGAGGAAGAAGGAACCACTGGTCTCGCTTATACCAATGGTGCTGTTCTTTATGAAGATCCCAGAAAGTTCTATGTGAACGTGGGTGTCATTAAGACTGATTACTCCTTCCCCATCAACAGAGAACTGTATTTCGATCCAGCAGAAGCGATCGGTGTTGGAACTGCTCTGGGAACTGGAGTCGGAACGACCATCACATTCGGTGATCCTGGAGTTGGAAGAACAAACATCTTCATTCAACCACAACAGTTCTACTTCCCAAGTCACAAACTGAGACTGAATGATAAGGTTCTTTATGCAACCAATGGTGGTAACTCCATTCAGGTTTGGAACGGAACCGCAGGAACTGCTTACACAAGTTTGAGTCAGTTCTCTCCACTTTATGCTGTTCCTTTCAACGAGAACTTCGTTGGTTTCGGAACAAACAAAGTTGGTCTTGGAACCACTGGTGGTTTTGTCGGTGTCAACACATCAACTGGACTCCTTTACTTCACCTCAGTCGGAACTGGCAACACTCACAGTTTCACAACTGACCTTCTGGGTGTTCTGTCTGGTAAGACCGCAAGAAACATCGTCACGGTCTCCACAGCGTCCACTCACACTCTCCAGAAGGGTGATGCGGTTTACGTCAACATTAAACCAGTTGGCGTCACAACAGTTACTGTTAAGTATGACGATTATAACCGTCGCATTGTCTTTGATCCACAAGACTTTGTTGCTGGCAATGTCAACACAACACTCAACACCATTGAATTCTCCAACAACCCATTCAAACGTGGCGACAAGGTAATTCACACGGCAACTTCACCTTCTGGTGGATTGACTGATGAAGCAATGTATTATGTCATTCCTTATGATGAGACCAAGATTCGTTTGGTCGCTAATAAGTTTGAACTGTCTGCCTTAGATCCAAAGTTTGTCAACCTCACAAGTGCTTCAGCAGGAACACTTTCTAAGATCAACCCTGCTGTTGAGACAACTAAGAATAGAACACTGAAGTTTGATCTGTCTGATTCTTCACTGTCCTTTGTTGTTAACGGAATCACTTATTCCGCATTTGATATGAATCTCTATAGTGATGCGGATTATGCGAACCTGTTCGTTAAGACTCCACTCACCGATTCATTTGAAGTTGTCAAGTCTGGAAGACCTGGCATCGATGCCACTGCTAATCTTCAACTGAAGTTCACGGATGAGATTCCTGATCAACTCTTCTATCGTTTTGATCTTGACAATGAAAATCTTATCACAGATGTCAAGAAAGAAATTGAAATTGATAAGGACGTTCCCAATAACAGTGAACTTAACGTTGAGTTCACAGCGTTTGATGGAAGACACGTTATTACTGGAATTGGAACAACCACATTCCAATATGACATTCCAGAAGTTCCATCGGTCACACAATATAACATCAGCAACTCTCAGTTCACTTATGAGACTAATTCGACCAATGTAACTGGTCCAATTTCTAAACTGAGAATTGATGGTGCAGGTGTTGGATTCAAAGTTCTCCCTGGTGTCACTTCTGTTAGAAGTGCAGAAGGTTCTGGAGCAATTGTAAGACCAGCAAGCACAAAGATTGGATCAATCTTGCAAACCAAGTTCAATAACATTGGTTTTGATTATCCTTCCGACTCCACCCTCAGAGCAGTTTCTAATCTCCCAGAGATCCTGGAAGTCGAATCTCTTGCTTCTTTTGAGAGCATCGGAATCTCTTCTCAAGGTAGAAACTATCTGAGAGCACCAAATCTGGTTGTTATCGATGGATTCACTGATGAAATCGTTGATGGTCTGGATCTTGCTTATGATCTTGGCGATGAGCAAGTCACAATCATCGACAACACCACTGGAATTTACGATGTTCCCCCAAGAATCATTCCAGTCAATAACACCAACGGACTTGGGATTGCCTCTGTCTCTTACAACTCAACCACAAAGATTGTCAGAGCATTTATTGATAGAAACTTCACAACTCCAGAAGCAAGTCAGTTTAATTTCCCAATCGGCGCTAAGGTTCTGGTTGAGAACCTGAGTGTTGGTGTTGGAAGCACTGGTGTTGGTTATAACTCAGCAGATTACGATTACACATTCTTTGAAGTTGTTGGTTTTGATAAGAAACTTGATTCTTCCAAACCTTATGTCGATTACAGTCTTGTCAATCTGATTAAAGAAGGAGAAATTCCAGGTAATCTGGACGAAAACAACTCTTATGGTCGCATCATCAACACACAAGATCTTGCGACTTATAATCCAACTCTCCAAACAAACAACTATTTGGTTGGTGAAAAAGTAACAAACCAAAATGATCTTGTTGGAACTGTCCAGAGATGGAATTCAACAACACAACAGTTGGTCATTTTGTCTGCCAGTGAGTTTGCTGTGGATGACAGAATCACTGGTCGTTCTTCGAACACTCAAAGCGTTGTCAAAACAAAAGTTGATTTTACTTCTGAAATCAACACTGGTGCTGGTTCGACTGTCAATGATGGTTGGCAAACCACTTCTGGTTTCTTGAATGACAACCTGCAAAAACTTCCAAACAATGAATATTATCAGAACTTCTCTTACTCACTGAACTCCACCATTCCTTATGCCACTTGGAATGATCCAGTGAGTGCTCTGGACCACGCAGCAGGTTTTGCTAAGTTTGCCGATTTGGACATCATTTCAAAAGAAGATGTTTCTAGAGCAATCATTCAGACTGAAGATTCCAATGTTGAAAGAATCATCGACATTGTTGGTGAGGCAAGTCTGCATTGTGAATATGATTGGGATCTGGTTTCTGAAGAGACAATCACTGTTGGTAATCAAATCGTTTCAACAGAAGTTCTGTTTGATGACAAACTTGTCAAAGATTATGTTGAGTGTGTTGGAAACAGAGTCATCCCAATCGATGACATCAGTGATCAGTTCAACAGCACACAGAGAACCACACCTTTCGCAATTGTTGAATCGTTCAGTGACAATGAACCTTACACCAAGTTCCTGACTTTCGTAAGAGATGCCAACTTCACAAATGAGAGACAGTTCTCAATTGTTGCTGTTGTTCAAGATGGAACGAACACTTTCATTCAAGAATATGCAACAACTCAGATCAACGATGAACTGGGTTCATTTGATGCAGTTGACACAACTGTTGGTTGGGATCTTTATTATTATCCTCAACAGTTTGCGTTCAATAACTATGACATCTCCACATTGTCGTTCAACATCTTTAGTGACAGTGTAGTTGAGAAAAACGACTTCTTTGGTAACAATGTTTTGGTTGCAAGTGCCACCACTGATGTTGGTGCTGGAACCACAACCACTCTGGTGTCCATCTCAAGCACTTACAGATCCGCTAAGTGTCTGGTGATGACAAGAGACGGAAACGATCAAGCAACTGGAACTGAACTGAATTTGATTCATGATGGAACAGATGTTTACCTGAATGAATTCGGCAATATGATGACCAGTGGTGACGCCGTGTTCAACGGAATCGGAACATTTGGTGCTTCAATCTCTGGTTCAAATATTGTTATTCAATATACTCCAGACTCTGGAGTTGGATCAATGACTGCCAGCACTTCAGTTGTTGCGATTGCATCTTCTGCAACTGGAGTTGGTTCAACAGCAATGGAAACTGCTCTGTTGTCCTCAACTTATTATGAAATCTCTCCCGATGCATCACCAACAGCACAAACTGTTGCTTCTTATGAGGAACCTTATCAGGCAAATTACTTTATCGTTTCAGTTGAAGATGTAACCAACTCAAATTATGAAATGTTTGAGTTTGTCATTTTGAATGATGAAACAACTCAGCATGTTCTTGAGTTTGGAAACATCAGAACGGGTGGCGCAGTTGGAACGGTTGGTATTGCACAAACCGTTGGTGATCGAATCGACCTGACCTTCACTGCAAACACCAGTTCAAACACAACAGTTAGAACGTTCTCTGTTGGTCTCCAACCATTCAACAACAATGGTCAGTCAACGGTCTTTGATAATGGTCTTGTTCAGATTGAAAGTGACAATGAGCGCTATGTTGGAACCAAGGTTGAAGTTACCAGTACCTTTGGACTGAAGTCTGGTGGTCTTGAAATCTTCAGAAGGTCATTCGACGGAAGTGACTCAGCAATTGTTGATGTCAATGATCACACAGTCAGACTGAACAATCACTTCTTTGTCACTGGTGAGAGAGTTGAATATCGTTATGGTGACACTCCAATTGGAATTGTCACAGCGACTGTTCCTGGAATTGGTTCAACTGATCTTCTCCCACAGGATCTTTACGTTGTTAAAACTGGTGCCGATAAACTCAAGTTTGCAACCACTGCTGAGAATGCACTGAAAGCAAACCCAGTTGTTCTGGAACCAAATGTAGTTGGTGTTGGAACATCTCACAGTTTGACTGCATATAACCAGAACGCAAAGGTTATGGTTGCCATTGATAACATGATTCAGTCTCCAATCGCTGAGACCAGAATCTTCTCTGTTCTCAATCAAGACATCGTTCTTGGACCAACTTTGGAGACAACAGGAATAACGTCATTCTATGCAAATGATATCATCAAGGTTGAAGATGAATACATGATCATCACGGGTGTTGGTGGTGACAATCCAACAGACCTTCAGGTTCTGAGAGGTCAGTTGGGAACCATTGCAATTCCACACCAGAGTGGAGTCACCATTCAGAAATTCATCGGTCAATATAACATTACCGACAGCACAATCAACTTCGTTGATGCTGCGAAAGGTAAGACACCTCTGAGCACAACAACTGGAAATCCAAACTACAGAGACTGGACTGGAATCACAACTCACTCCACATTCCAAGGAAGAGCATTCTTCAGACGTGCTCCAGTTGGTTCTTCGAGCGAAACTTATCACAACAACTTTGTCTTTGATGACATTTCGCCCGACTTTAGCGGAATCACCAGTGAGTTTGTTCTGAAGTCTGGTAATGCAACTCAGATTGGTTTCTCCACTGATAATGGAATCGTCCTTTACAACGGTGTCTTCCAACAACCTAACAGCCCAACCGTAATCAACAACTACGGAATGGCAGAAAGTGGCATCACAACAATCACTTTCCAAGGGACTGCGATTCAGGACGGAACCGACATCAACAAGGCAACTCTCCCAGTTAAGGGAAGAATTCTTTCTGTTGGTTCAACTCAAGGATTTGGTTTCCAACCTCTGGTTTCTGCAGGAGGAACGGCAAACGTTTCTGTCGCTGGAACAATTACATCCATCAGCATTGGTAACACTGGATCTGGTTACAGATCTGGAATTCAAACAGTTGTCAATGTTGGTGTTCAAACTTACAGCAACGGAATTCCCAACCTTGAGTTCATTGGAACTGCTGCCATCAGCGGCGGTCACATTGTAAGCATTGCAATCACCAATCCTGGAACTGGTTACACTTCAACTAATCCACCAGAAGTTGTTATTGATTCACCATTCCCCTACACCAACATCCCTCTGATTTACAGCGGAATCACAACCGCAGGTGTTGGAACAGATGCAAAAGTTGACATCATTGTCGGTGGTTCTTCAAGCGTTAGATCTTTCGAGTTCACGCAGTTTGGTTACAACTATGGTGATGGAGACATCCTCACAGTTGCAGTCGGCGGAGCAACTGGAATTCCAACTGACACAACTAAGACTTATGGTGAGTTCCAACTGACTGTTGAAAGTCTTTATGATGATTCTGTCAACATGTGGACTGTTGGTTCTCTCAAGGTTCTTGATCCTCTTGATTCTCTGTTCAACAGTGAGAGAACAAGATTCCCACTTAGTGTTGCTGGAATCACAACTTGGGTCAATCCAGAAGAGGGACGTGGACTTGATCTAAACTATAACCTGTTGGTCTTTATCAATGATATTCTTCAGCAACCCAAGATCGCTTACACCTTCGATGGTGGAAGTCAGATCACTTTTGCTGAAGCACCACAACTCGGTGACTCTTCCAAGATTCTGTTCTATCAAGGAACTTCTGAGATTGACATCGTTGATGCAGAAATTATTAGCAACGTGAAGGCAGGAGATACTCTTGAAATTCGTCACGATGTTGACAGAGGTCAAGATGTAACTCTCGATCAGGATCCAAGAATTGTTACTGAAGTTGTTACCAGTGATCTGGTTGAAACTGACCCATACACTGGCGGTGGAATCACACAGGATGAAACACTTCAGAGACCAGTTACATGGTGTCGTCAGTTGTCCGACTTGATTATCGATGGTGCTCCAGTTGGTAAAGACAGAGATGAATATGAGGGTAACTTCTTCCCAACAACTGCAATTCTAAAGGCTGTTGGTGTTGGTTCAACTGTCGTTTACGTTGAAAACAGCAACCTGTTTGATCAATCAAATGAAGGTGCTGGAATTAGCACTTATCAGAAGGGTCTGATCATTAGATCTCAAGACACTCTGACTGCTGCCGCTGCGACAGCAACCGTTTCCACTGCTGGAACAATCACTGCATTTACAGTCACAAATGCTGGTTTCGGTTACACTGTCGCTCCTGCTGTCACAGTTTCAACTCCTGTCGGTGTTGGAACAACACAAAGAGCAACAGGAACTGCTGTTCTGAGTGGATCGACTGTCGATTCTATCACGGTTACTTCACCTGGAACTGGTTATTCCTCAGTTGCACCTGCTGTTCTGATCGAAGAACCAACCATCACTTATGAAAACTGTCTCGCTTACAGTTATGAAGGTGATTTCGGTACGATTGTTGGTGTCGGAACAACAACTTCTGGTTCACAAAGTCAGTTCTACTTTGACACCTTCATTCCTTCTGACTCGACAATGAGAAATGCGCTTTATGTTGGAACCGCAGTTACGGTTAGTGGCATTTCAACGTCAGATTATCTGGTCATCAAGAACACAAACTTGTCAATCGGTGGAACATTTGCTTCACAAACAACCACTGGTGCTCATATTGGCATTGCAACAACTGCTCTCGACTGTGTTTATCAGGTTGCTTCTTTCGAAGACAACGATCAAATCATCCATGAGGGTTCTCTGGTTGGATTTACAACCACTTTGAGAAGAATCTTCGTGAATGTGGACAACGCAGGAAGCGTCGGTTACACAACCGCACCCTATATGGGCGACTTCAGTTGGGGCAAAATCACTCTGGAAGACAGAGCGAACCCACAATCCTTCAACTTCTATGGCGACAACGGTGTTTCTGGAATTTCAACTTCCGCTTTGGTCATTCGCCAGAACCCATTGAAGGATAGTGGTTTCACAACCACCTAAAACACCACTAAATAAAGAAAAACTTTCTCAAAATGGCAGCAATAATTACTGACCAACTTCGTATTTTGAATGCCAAGAATTTTGTTGCTGGCGTCCAGTCAACATCAAATTCTTATTACACATTCATTGGTCTTCCCAATGCGACGAATTATTCGTCAACTTGGGACACGGATCCTCCTGCGCCGAAGGATAACCTGACCGAATCGAATGATTATTATGACACAATGTTGGCTTTGAAAAAAGTCAACACAAACGACGTTGCCCAGGTTGTGAGAAAGATTTCCTGGCAGTCTGGAACCACATATGATATGTGGAGAAATGACATCAGTCGTTCAAATCCATCAGAACCCTCTGGTGCGTTTGATATTTACGACTCGAATTTCTATGTGATGAACTCTGACTTCAGAGTTTACATCTGTCTTTATAATAATGCCACTCCTGAGAACAATTATCAGGGTGGTCCTTCTTTGGATGAACCAACTTTCACAGATTTGGAACCCAGATCTGCTGGTTCAAGTGGTGATGGTTACATTTGGAAGTATCTTTACACCATCAAACCATCCCAAGCAATCAAATTTGACTCCACAGATTACATTCCAACCCCAAGTAACTGGGATACCAGCTCTGATAACGCTGCCGTTCGTAATAACGCTGGTACAAGTGGTCAATTGAAGATCATCACCATCAGAAATCGTGGTGTTGGTCTCGGAACTGCTAACTCAACTTACAGAAATGTCCCAATTTTGGGAGATGGACAGGGCGGAAAGTGCACAATCGTCATTGATAACGACTCAAAGGTCAATTCTATCACTGTTTCTGACGGTGGAACGGGATATACCTTCGGAACTGTCGATTTGGTTGCTGGTGGAGTCCCAACTGGAACCACTTCTCCCGTTTTTAATGTCATTATTCCTCCAAATGGGGGTCACGGAAAGGATATTTACCGTGAATTGGGCGCATTTAACGTTCTGACTTATGCCAGATTCGAAAATGACACCGAAAATCCTGATTTTATCACTGGAAACCAGTTTGCAAGAGTCGGATTGATCGAAAATCCACTCGCTGCGGGTTCAGAAAGCAATTTGGACACCGATAAAGCAGCTGCAACTTATGCAGTTCGTCTTGCAGGTGCTGGATATAGCGAAGCAACCTTCACTCCTGACTCATACATCACGCAAACTGTCGGTGTTGGGTCAACTGCGGTCGGAAGAGTTGTTTCTTATGACCAAACAACAGGTGTTTTGAAGTATTGGCAGGACAGAACCAACTGTGGATTCAATTCTGACGGCACTTTGAACACAAGTCCTGTTTATGGTTTCAGAGAAAATCGTTTCACAGCGACTCCCAACAGTGGTGACCTCACAATTAGTGGTGGAAGCATCAATTTGTCGATTAGCACCGCTTTCCAGGGTGTCTCTACGGTAATAAATAACAGAACATACTACCTGGGACAGACATTTGTGTCTGGACTGGCTGACCCAGAAGTCGAAAAATACTCTGGAAACATCGTTTATGTTGACAACAGACCTTCTGTAACCAGAAGTTCCTCTCAGAAAGAAGACGTTAAAATCATCTTGCAGTTCTAAAAAATCATGCCACAGGAAACTAATCTCAACGTTGCTCCTTATTTTGACGACTTTGAACCTGACAGTAACTATTATAAGGTTCTGTTCAAACCTGGATATCCTGTTCAGGCGCGAGAATTAACGACTCTTCAGTCAATTCTTCAGAACCAGATTGAAGATGTGGGCAATCACCTCTTCAAAGAGGGTGCTGCTGTCATTCCTGGTGGCGTAACTTACGAAAAAAGCTTCTACGGAGTCCAAATCCAAGCGGAATATCTTGGAGTTCCCGTTTCACTTTACCTTGATCAGATTGTAGGTCAGACAATCACTGGTGCAACGTCTGGTGTAACCGCAAAGGTGGTCACTTACATCACTAATGAGCAGTCTGAGAAGGGAAATTACACACTTTATCTGAATTATCAGAATTCAGGAAGCACTGACGCAGCAACAGCGACGTTCATTGATGGTGAAGTTCTTCTAACCAACAGTGCGATCACTTATGCAACAACCTTTATCTCCGCTGGAGAAGGTTTTGCTTCGACAGTTCCTCAACAAGCAGCAATTGTTGGTTCTGCCTTCACTCTGAGTGCTGGTGTCTTCTTCCTCAGAGGTTATTTTGTCGATGTTCCTGATTCACTTCTGATTCTGAGTCAATACACTAACACACCAAGTGTTAGAGTTGGTTTGAATGTTTTGGAGGAGATCATTAACTCCGAAACTGACCCAACACTCAATGATAACGCAAAAGGGTTTAATAATTACACTGCTCCAGGCGCAGATCGTCTGAAAATCACTGCAACACTGTTTGCAAAACCACTTGACGACTTTGATGATCAATCTTTCGTCCAGTTGGCAGAAATCCAAAACGGAAATCTCCGCAAAATCACCGATAACACCCAATATAACTTTATTGGGGACGAATTTGCCCGCAGAACTTACGATGAGTCAGGTCATTATTATGTAAAAGAGTTTGTCACCACCGTTCGTGAAAATTTGAACGATGGACGAGGAAATAGAGGCATTTATAACGCTGGTCAGACCACTTCGAGTGGAAATGCTCCAAGTGCAGACAATATTGTTTACAAAATTTCCCCAGGTAAGGCATATGTAAGGGGATATGAGGTTGATTTGCGTGCATCAACGCTAATTGACGTTGCAAAACCCAGAACCACAAAAACTCTGGATCCACAAGCGATTAATTTTGGGTTTGGACCCACTTTTACGCTGAATAACGTTTATGGTTCAGCAACAATCGGTTTCAACACCTCAAACACCATCAGTTTGAGAGACGAAAGAGTTGGATCCGACCAAGAGGCAAGAGCAGGTAAAGAAATTGGTGTTGCCCGCATTTATGACTTCGCTCTGGAGTCTGGATCTTACAATTCTGCTGTTCCAACAGCAAACGAGTGGGATTTGTCACTTTGGGACGTTCAGACTTACTCTGATTTCACTGTAAACACTGCAGTTACACTTTCCACACCAACTCACATCAAAGGTGAGTCAAGTGGGGCGAGTGCTTTCCTCAAATATGGTGTTTCTGCTGGAACTGCCTTCACTGCTTACGATGTTCAAGGTGATTTCTTCAATGGAGAGAGACTTCTCTTCAATGGAGTCGCAGATGAAAGCAGGTATGTCACTGGAATCAGAAATTGGGAAAATTCTGACATTAAGTCAGTTTTCGGAATCGTTGGTTCTGCTTCCACCTTCAGTGCAGACGTTATTCAGGAGAATTTCTATGAATACGGTTCAGCGACAATTACAGGAGCGAATGGTGGTATTTCGACCGTTACAGTTGCTGGTGCTGTTTTCCCTGGGATTGTCACAACAGGGAACATCGTCTCTTACCAAAGAGCTACTCTTACAGACGTTTCTTATGCACGAGTTACAGCCGTAAACACGAATGATCTGACTATCGAAGCAGTTGAGTCAGTTACAGGCGTCAATAATGGTGCACTTCCAACATCTCAAGAAACTGGAGCACAATTTAGAATTCTTGAGACCAAAATTCAAGATAGCAACGGTTCTGGTAACGAAGCATCCAACGAAGCACTGTTTAGTGTCTTCCCCAAGAAGAATATTGAGTCTGTTGACCTGACATCTGCCAATTTGGTCATTAGAAAGCAATTTACGACTTCAATTTCTGCTAATTCGACCCCAGTCATCAATGCTGACCCCAATGAGGTCTTCCTTCCCTTTGATGAGGAAAGATACATTCTGATGCGTTCTGATGGGACCACAGAAGCATTGACAGCGGATAAAGTCACTCTGACTAATGGTTCAACTTCAATTCAAATTGCTGGACTGAGTGCAACCACAGACTCTGGAACAATTCTGATTGCAACTCTTCGTAAGAGTAACATTACCAATAAGATCAAGTCGAAGGTCATCTCAAATAATGTTCTGATTGACAAATCATCACTTTCTTCCTCTGGAATTGGTGGAACGACTCTGAACGATGGTTTGACTTATGGTTCATTCCCATTCGGAACCAGAGTTCAGGATGAGGTTATTTCTCTGAACGTTCCTGATGCATACAGAATTCACGGAATCTATGAGTCGAAGGACACTTCAGATCCCGAAGCACCTTACATGACCACTGCCTCAATGGATGGTCCAAGTTCAAACACCAACGATCTGATCATTGGTGAGACTATTACTGGATCAATCAGTGGTGCTAAAGCAATTTACCTGGTCAGGAAAACTGACACAGCAATCAACTTTGCTTATTTGAACAACGTTGTCTTCGAATCTGGAGAAGTTATTAATTTTGAAGAATCTGGTGTAAGTGCTGTTGCAACCAACGTTGTTGTTCCTTCAAAAACTATCACAAACCAATTCACTTTTGATGATGGTCAGAAAGGATCGTTCTATGATTATTCAAGAATCGTAAGAAATGGCGATGCTAATGTTCCAGCAAGAAAACTGAAAGTTTATTTTGCCAAGGCAGAATATGCAACATCAGACACTGGAGACATCACCACTGTCAATTCTTATGATCAGTTCGATTATGCGAAAGATATTCGCACGGTAGACGGTTACAGAACAACAGATCTTCTTGACGCAAGACCCAGAGTCAAAAATTACACCGTCACCTCTGGTGCAAACTCACCATTTGAGTTCTCAGGAAGAGACTTTGATGGTGGTTCAAATGGACAGCACAGTTCCAAATTTGTTCTGGCATCTGATGAGTCAGTAACAATTGGATTTGATTATTATCAACCAAGAGCAGACAGAGTTTGCATTGACAAAGAAGGTTATATCAGCGTAATTCCTGGAACTCCAGCAGATGACGCAAGACTTCCAGAGAACACCAGTGGTGCTCTGAACATTGCAAACATTTTCCTTCCTGCTTATCTTTACGATGTCAACAATGCTCAGGTTGACTTTGTTGAGCATAAGAGATATCAAATGTCCGATATCTCCAAGTTGGAGCAAAGAATCTCTAACCTGGAATATTACTCTTCACTCAACCGTCTTGAGCAAGCAACTGTCAACTCCTTCGTTCCTGATGCAAACGGTCTGAACAGATTCAAGTCTGGTGTCTTTGTTGATAACTTCTCAACACTGCAACCACAAGATCCAACCATCGGAATCAGAAACAGTATTGATGATCTGAAACAGATTCTGAGACCTTCTCACTACACAACTGCTCTATCACTGCAGTTGGGAACCTCAGCAATCAGTGGAATTGGAACAACAACTGATCCAAATGAAGATGAAAGAATCGCTTCGATCCAGGGTACTGGAGTCAGAAGAACTGGTCAAGTTGTCACCATTGATTACACTGATGTTGAGTACATTAAGAATCCATTCGCAACCAGATCTGAAAGTGTAACTCCTTTCTTGGTTCAGTTCTGGGGAGGAACACTCGAACTGGAACCAAACGTTGATGTCTGGATTGAAGTCAACAGACTTGAAACCGAGAACAAGCAACTGGAAGGTAACTTCAGCACCATCGCTCAACTTGTTGGAGCAGAAGTCACAACTAATGAAGATGGTCTAAGAAGTGGAATCACACCAATTCAGTGGGATTCCTGGGAGACCACAGGTGTCAATGTTGACACTTCACTTTCAATGAGTGGAAGCAGCAGCAACACTGGAGCAACCATCTCTGCTTCTGTCAGCACCAGCGTTCAACTGGAGCAACAGAGACGTGGTGAGCAGATTTCTCTGACAGAGAGACTCGACACTGTTTCTTTGGGTGACAGAATTGTTTCCAGAGATGTTGTTCACTTCATGAGATCCCGTAACGTTGAGTTCACGGGACGTAATCTGAAACCATTCACAAGACTTTATCCATTCTTTGACAGTGTGGATGTTGCTAAGTTCTGTGTTCCTAAACTGGTCGAAATTACAATGACCAGTGGAACCTTTACTCCAACTGAAACTGTCATCGGAACGATGCCTTCGACTCAACAGAGTGAAGAAATTACCGACGCATCAACCGCAGCAATCACTTTCAGAGTTGCAACCGCTAACCATAAGTATGGTCCTTACAATAACCCAACTGACTTCTTTGATTCCAATCCTTATGACAGAGAAGCAACTCTCCCCTCCACTTATTCAGAAACGACTTCAGTTCTGAACATCGACACCTTTAGTCTTCAGTCCGAGGATAATCCTAACTTTGCTGGTTACATTGCAACTGGTATGGTTCTGGTTGGTCAGTCCAGTGGAGCACAAGCAGTTGTAAGCAACGTCAGACTCATCACCGACAGACTTGGAACTCTGATTGGTTCGTTTAGAGTTCCCGATACTGCGAACGAAACCAATCCTGCTTTCGAAACTGGACGTAACATGTTCAGACTCACCAGCAGCACAACAAACAGCAAGATTGAAGGAACTGTTACTTCTGCAGCAGAAGAGATGTTCTACTCTCAGGGTGACATGGATAACACCCAAGAGGTCACACTCTCACTGAGAAATGCTGATGTTGAGACTGAAGAATTCTTCGAAGAGAGGACCATTGGTGATTCTTCATCATCGAGTGCATCTGCTTCGATTAGTTTCCCACCACCACCTCCACCACCAGCTCCCCCACGAGTTGACCCTCTGGCACAAACCTTCATGGTCAATGATGACAGTGGTGTCTTTGTAACCAAGATTGATGTCTTCTTCCATCTGAAGGACGACAACATTCCTGTTTATTGTCAACTCCGTGAGGTTGAACTGGGAACTCCAACTCAAAAAGTTCTTGCTTATTCTGAGATTACTCTGGAACCTGATCAGGTTAACGTTTCCGAGGATGGAAGTGTTCCAACAACCTTCACCTTTGAGTCTCCCGTTTATCTGGAACCAGAAACCGAATATGCTTTCTGTCTTCTGTCTAAGTCAACAGAATACAGAGTTTGGATCTCCAGACTTGGTGAACCCACAGTCGAAACTGCTGATCAAGAAGCGGGTCAGATTCTGGTTTCCGCACAACCACTTCTGGGTTCACTGTTTAAATCACAGAACGCAGCAGTCTGGACACCTTCACAGTACGAAGACCTCAAGTTCACTCTTCACAGAGCAAACTTTGGAACTTCTGGTAACTGCACACTTTATAACCCAGGTCTCCCAGAGAATCTTGAAAAGATTGCCCAAAACTCAATCTTTATGGATTCGAGAAACCTGAGCATCGGAATCGGAACAACTGTTCAGGACACTGGTCTGGTTGTCGGTAACACCGTCATTCAGAACTCTACTGGAGCAACTGGCACCCTGACAGGATTCGCTGGTTCGATGACTGGTGATCTTTCTGTTACCAACGCTGGTGTTGGTTACACTCCTGCCTCTGGTTATTATGTCTTCTCTGGTGTTGCTCTCACAAGCATCACAGGAAGTGGACTCAACGGAACTGCCGAGATCGCTGTTTCGAATGGAGTTGCAATTGCTGCGACTGTTTCCACTGCTGGCGGTGGTAAGGGATATGCAATCGGTGATGTTCTGACTCCAATCACTGTTGGTAACAACAGTCTTGGTGAGGGAATGAGACTCTCTGTTGGTGAAATCTATGGTAACAATGAACTAATTCTGGATGATGTTCAAGGAGACTTCGCAACTGGAGCAACTGATAAGTTGTTCTATGAAAACTCTTCAGGCATCACGACCGAACTGAACTTCTCTGTTGGTGGTTCTGTTGTTCCTCAGACTCCAATCAGAGTTAATTCTGATGGTCTTCACATGAAGATCTTCCAGAGAAACCACGGTCTTTATGGTGGAGTCAATAAGGTCACTCTGAAGGACATCACAACTGATGTTCCAACAACAACCGTTGCAGAGGCTTACAGCAACACTGCAACTGGTGCCATCTCAGTTGGAAGCACAACGAATTACACTTCTTTCGAGAATGTTGCTGTTGGCGCAACCAACCCTGGTTACATCAAGATCGGTCAAGAAATCATTTCTTACACTGGTTTCGATGCCAACACCCTCACGGGAATCACCAGAGGCGTTGATAACACTGTTACTGCTTCTCATGCAGTCAACGATTTGGTTTACAAATATGAATTGAATGGCGTTTCTCTGAGAAGAATCAACACCACTCACACTCTGGCAGATGTCACCGTTGACAATCCAACTACTCTTGACTCTTATCACGTCAAGATTCAAATGGATGAGAATGGAACCGACAGAACCGACGGTGGAACTCTGGGTGTTCTCTACTTCAACGACTCTGAGTCTAACTCTGGAACCAAGGCTAAGGGAACTTACAATCTTCCTTATTCTCTGATGATTCCAAGAATTTTGACCCTGACCCCAACAGGAACCAAGATCAACACTAATGTCAGAACAGTTAGTGGAACAAGTGTCGATGGAAACGAGGCATCTTACACAGATAAGGGTTATCAAGAGGTTGCACTTTATCAGAAGAATTACTTCGATTCCCCAAGAGTTGTTGCTTCTAAGGTCAACGAAGACACTTATCTCGCACCAAGCGGTTTGTTCCCAGGCAATAAGTCTCTGTCCTTCAATATGAGTCTCTTGAGCATTGATAACAGACTTTCACCTGCGATTGATCTGGACAACGCATCTTGCGTCTTTGTCAATAACAGAGTCAATGCCCCTGTTACCAATTACGCAACTGATTTCAGAGTCAATTCGTTCCAAGATGATCCAAGCAGATTCATCTATGTGACCAAGAACATTGTTCTTGAGAACCCAGCGACTTCACTCCAAGTTCTCATGGATGCTTACGTCCAGGACGCTTGTGACATCCGCGTGTTCTTCGCTCTGAATCAGGAACTTCCACTGAGAGAGACCGTCTTCATTCCGTTCCCTGGTTATGATAATATTGACTCTGCTGGCAACACAATCAGCACAACCAACAACGACGGAAGACCTGACGTGTTCACACCTAAGCAGGACACAGTTCTCGCTGAACCTACTCCCGAATACTTCCGTGAACTTAAGTTCAGTGCTGAAAATCTCAATCCTTACACTTCTTACAGGATCAAGATCGTTGGAACCTCAACCAACGCTGCTGTTGTTCCACAGATCAAAGGACTCCGCATTATCTCCTTCGCATAATGACTCTTATTCCAATCAAAGGACAAGATGGTATGTTTCGTGACAGCGAAACTAATGCTATCGTGAATCGAAACTCTAACGAGTTTCAGATGTATGTTAACAACAGGGAGAGACTTTCTAAAGATCAGGAAAGACTCTCCTACATGGAGAAAAACATGGACGAGTTGAAGCATGACTTGAACGACATTAAGTTCTTGTTGAAAAACCTGTTGAGATAATTTTCTAAATACCTTATAAAGAGGGACTGATTAGATGGCGCAGCCTTCCACTCGACAAGGACTAAAAGATTATGTACTGAGGCAACTAGGCGCTCCTGTTTTGGAAATCAACGTTGCTGATGAGCAGATCGATGATCTGCTGGACGATGCACTGCAATATTTCAACGAAAGACACTTTGATGGCGTTTATCGTAACTATCTAAAGTATCAAGTTACTCAAGATGATGTCGATCGTGGTAAAGCAAGACCACCTGGCGCTCCAGCAATTGGCGCTGGCACAGTTGGCATTGCAAGCACTTCGGCAACCACAACGATTGTGGGAACTGCCACCACGTTCACTTATTACGAAAACAGCAATTATCTTCAAGTTCCACCTAATGTTATTGGTGTGGACAAGGTTTTCCAGTGGGATGATGCCCAGGGCATCAACACCCAAAACATGTTTAGTTTCAAGTATCAGTTGTTCCTGAATGACGTTTATTATTGGGGACAAACTGATTTGTTGAGTTACTCAATGTCAATGAGTTACCTTGAGACACTCAACTTCCTGTTGAACACACACAAACAAATTCGTTTCAATCAGAGACAAGACAGACTTTATCTGGACGTTGACTGGGATACTATTCAAGCTGGTGACTTCATTATTCTTGATTGCCAAGTGGCAATGGATGGAACAGATTATTCCAGAGTTTGGAACGATTCATTCCTGAAGCGTTATCTGACTGCTCTTGTCAAGAAACAGTGGGGTCAGAACCTCATCAAGTTCCAAGGCGTCAAACTTCCTGGGGGCATCGAGTTCAATGGAAGAGAGATTTATGAAGATGGCGTCAAAGAAGTTGAACAAATCCGTGAAGAGATGTTGTCATTCTATGAACTGCCTCCAATGGATCTGATTGGTTGAGGAATAACTAATGACACTCAATCCATTTTTTCTAAACGGATCAACAACCGAACAAAGTCTTATTCAAGACTTGGTAAACGAACAACTTCGTATGTATGGAGTTGAGTGTTATTACCTGCCAAGAATTTACGCAACCACAAACACAATCATCAGAGAGGTAATTCAATCTGAGTTTACAAATGCTTATCCTCTGGAAGCATATGTCAACTCTTACGAAGGATTTAGTGGACAAAAAACTCTGCTGAGTAAGTTTGGTATTGAAGAGAAAGATGATCTGGTCCTCACAATCTCAAAAGACAGATATGAGAATTACATCACTCCTCTGATTAAAGATATCACAAACATCGAACTGTCATCGAGACCCAAAGAAGGAGATCTAATTTACTTCCCTCTTGGTGATCGTTTGTTCGAAATCAAGTACGTTGAACACGAACAACCTTTCTATCAACTCAGAGACACTTATGTTTATGAGTTGACCTGCGAACCCTTCCGTTATGAGGATGAGGTCATCGACACGGGTGTTACTGACATTGACAATGAGATCGATCAAATTGGTTACATTCAAACTCTGACCATGGTCGGTGTCGCTTCGACTGCAACTGCGATAACAAGTTACTGTGAATCTGGAGCAGTTGAAACTGTTTACATCACCAACATGGGTGGCAGTTACGAAGCACAACCAACTATCGAATTCTCTGCTGCTCCTGCTGGTGGAACGACTGCGGTTGGTGTTGCATCAATTACCAACATTTACACCAACTGCAATGGTGAATATGGTGGAAAGATTCTTGCCATCAATCTCACCAATCCTGGATGTGGTTACACAGTTGCACCTTGGGTCACCATTCAAGGTGGTGGAGGATCTGGTGCTGCTGCGACAACTGGAATCTGCACAACTGGAAGTGTCGGAGTTGTCACAATTACAGGTGGTGGTTCTGGTTACACGACCAACCCACACTTCACCTTTACAAGTCCTGGAACTGGAACAACAGCAAGAGGTTGGGGAGAAATCAACGCTGCTGGCATCGTTACCGTTGCTTACATCCAAAACGCTGGTTGTGGTTACACAGTTGCTCCAACAATCACAATCGATGCTCCAACTGGAATGGGAGCCACGATTGGTATTGGAACTTACACCTTCAACGAAATTGTTACGGGCCAAACATCAGGAACCACAGCAAGAGTCAAGAAGTGGACTGCTTCCACATTCCTTTTGGAGGTCTCCATCGTCGATGGGACTTTCACCGCTGGAGAAGCAATTCAAGGAGAATCCTCAGGAGCATACTATGCTCTATCTGTCCAAAATAAGGATGATCTTGTCACTCCATTCGCTGATAATGACACCATTGAGGCAGAGGCAGATGCATTGCTCGACTTCACCGAAACAAACCCCTTCGGGATGCCATAACTAAATAACTAATATTTCCAAGCAAGAGTAATGTTTGAATATTTTTACAATGAGATTCTACGATCCACAATCATTGGATTTGGATCTCTTTTTAATGGAATCAAAATTCAGCATAAGGACTCAAGTGACGACACTTTCAGTGAAATCCAAGTCCCTCTTGCTTATGGTCCAACTCAAAAGTTTCTTGCAAGAATGCAGCAGGAAGCAGATCTGAATCGTCCGACTCAGATCACTCTCCCAAGAATGTCTTTTGAGTTTACCAGTTTGACTTATGATCCAAGTCGTAAGTCAACACAGATGCAAACCATCATCAATCAAACTCCTGATGGTGCTAACATCAAAAGAAATTATATGCCTGTTCCCTATAACATGGGATTTCAGTTGACAATTTATACTAAATTGAATGATGATATGCTTCAGATTGTGGAGCAAATTCTTCCTTACTTTCAACCTTATTACAACCTCTCAGTCAATTTCTTGGGCGAACTGAAAGAACAAAAAGATATTCAAATCCAGTTAGATAACATTGGAATGGAAGATAATTATGAAGGAAACTTTGACACAAGAAGGGCACTTATTTACACACTGAACTTTACAGCAAAAGTTTACCTGTTCGGTCCCATCACCGACGTTACAGACACCATCGTCAAGAAGGTTACTGTTGGTTACCTTGCTGGAACCAAAAACAACGCAGAGAGAGATCTCACTTATCAGGTTACTCCAAGAGCAACCAAAGATTACGATGGAACTGTTGTTACAACCACAACAGCAAACATCGATCTTGCAGATGTCATCATTCCCGTAACAAGCAGTTCTGGAATTACTGCATCAACTTACATCTACATTGGTGAGGAAGAGATGTTTGTTGAAAAGATCAGTGGAAACAACCTTACGGTGAGAAGAGGTCAAGACAACACAATTCCACAAAAGCATGTTAGTGGCGCAAATGTTTATAATATCACTGCCGCTGATGATGCACTTATCGAATTTGGAGACGATTTCGGATTTAGTGGAACTGTGTTCTGAGGTTGACTTATGTCTGGTAAATTTGATAAATTAGATGAAACGTTTGACGTGACACCAACTGAAATCACTGAGGTAAAAAAGGATGATCTCGAAGGTAAGATTGAGAAAATCAAAAGCAATTCTCAAGATATCAAGAAAGACTACGAATATACCAGGGGTAATCTTTACTCGATTATTGAAAAAGGACAAGAAGCAATCGACGGCATCTTAGAACTCGCTCAAGAAAGTGAGATGCCTCGTGCTTATGAAGTTGCTGGACAACTGATTAAGAATGTTGCTGATGCCACTGATAAATTGTTGGATCTTCAGAAGAAACTGAAGGATGTGACTAAAGAAGAGGAAGCAAAAGGACCGACAACCGTCAACAATGCTCTGTTTGTTGGATCCACCGCTGAGTTACAAAAACTTCTCAAGAATTCATCTAAAGACATAAATACTTAAAAAGGATAAAGATGGCAGCCGTACCTACCGTTAATATTGTCATCCCTCAGGGAACAACGTTTAGTGAACTTTTCACTTCAACGGAATCGGACGGTTCTGCCACGAATTTGGCAGGATATACAGGAGTTTCGAAAATCAGGAAGTATCCTGGTGCATCAGACTCAACAAGTTTCAGTGTCTCAATCACTGGATCAACGGGAGAAGTTACCATCTCCATGGCATCGTCAATCACCAACACTCTGAAACCTGGAAGATATTATTACGATGTTTATCTAACATCAGCAAGTGATGTGGTTTCGAGAATGGTTGAAGGACAAGCACTGGTAACAGCAGGCATTTCGACCTAAACTCATGTCAGTTATTAGAAGGGGATCAAGCGCATCATCTTCAGTCACTAGAAAAGTTACAGGTACTGCAAAGGTCCAATCGACTAAACCAGTCAGAGAACTCCAAGATGCCACTGATGCGGATTTTGGAACTCTAAATGCAGGAGCAGATGGAAAAGTAGTCTCTTGGGATAACGACACTGGTAAATTTGTTCTGGTCGATGCTGACACTATTCTTGGAAGGTCTTCAGAAGACGGAAACCTCTCAGATGAGTTCATCACTCAGATTGAAGCACAGATTGACCTTGGTGATACAAACTTAGGAGACGTTGATGGAGGTCCCTTCTCATGACTTTTCGAAACAGTACTCGTCTTGGGTTTGTAAATAACCAACAAGGATCACTTGCTCGCGCAACAACAAAATATCTTTTGAGATATAATCATTCTCTTGGAAGATTTGATTTGGTTTCACCAGATGATTTGGTTTCTTCAGCAACAACAGACAATGATGGTGATGCTTTCCCCGATACTTTCATCGATCAAATCGAAGAACAGATTGATGTAGGCGATATTGAAAACAGAAACTACGACGCAGGTTCGTTTTAAACTAAATAGTTCTATAGTTACTATAGAAACGTAAAGTAATGGCAGCTCCTGTAATTCAGTTTAAAAGGGGCGTACTTGCCGATCTCCCTGGTTTAAGAGCGGGAGAACCTGGTTTTACAACCGATAGTTATGATCTTTATGTAGGTATTGACTCAACAACTGCCAATAATCAATTCGTTGGTTCAGGCAGATATTGGACCGTGAATGGGACTTCCACTGGCAGTGGAGTCAACCTGGTTGAAGGTACGTCTAACGGCACCAATTTCATCACACTCAAATCACCAGATAGTCTTTCTGGCATTGTAACTTATACAATGCCTGGAACCGATGGTTCTAATGGTAATGTTCTCGTCACCGATGGTTCTGGTAACCTTTCATTCTCTGCTCCTGCAGCATCAAGTTTCACCATTGCTGCAGATAGTGGTTCCAATGACACTTTCAATACTGGAGAAACACTGACCTTTACAGGTGGAGAAGGTGTTGACACCACAGTGTCCGATAACACCATCACCATTGCTGCTGAAGACGCTTCGACTTCAAATAAGGGTGTTGCTTCGTTCGACAGTAACGACTTCGGTGTTTCCAGTGGTGCTGTTTCACTGAACGACGCTGTTGTTAAGTCAGTAACCACCGATAGTGGTGCTCTGACACCTTCCTCCCACGGTTTCACCATTAACGGTGGTGAGGGTGTTGATGTCACTCACTCTGGAACAACCATCACGGTTGCTGGTGAAGACGCTTCTGACTCCAACAAAGGTATTGCTTCATTCGACTCGGGTGACTTCTCAGTTACCTCAGGTGCTGTAACTCTGGCAGATAGCACTAATGGTGCTGTTCTTACAGTCAATGGAACTACAAGTGAAGTTGAAGTTTCAAGATCAAATGGAACTGTAACTGTTGGTCTTCCTGACAACGTTGTTGTTGGTGGTGGTCTGACTGCTACCACATTCACTCTTGCAGGTGTTGCAGTTACTGCCATTCTTGATGAGGATGACCTGACCTCTGATAGAGCAGATGCTCTGGCAACTCAACAGTCCATCAAGGCTTACGTTGATTCACAAGTAACAGCACAAGACCTTGACTTTGCTGGTGATTCTGGAACTGGTGCTGTTGACCTGGATTCACAATCTCTGACCATTGCTGGTACAGCGAATGAGATTGAGACATCTGCTTCTGGTCAAACTCTGACAGTTGGTCTTCCTGCTGCTGTTACAGTTACAACTTCACTGACAACTCCAACAGTTCAAGCATCTGCTGTTAAGGCAAATGATGGAACTGCTGCGATCACCATCACCGATTCAACTGGTGCTGTTGCTCTCTCACAGAACCTGACTGTTGCTGGTAACCTTTACGTTAACGGTTCTACAACTCAAGTCAACACAACCACAACAACCATTGAGGACCAACTCCTCGACCTGGGATTTGTTGATGGTTCTGCTCCTTCTTCGGACCTGAACAAAGACATCGGTGTTCTGTTTAACTATTACACAGACTCCGCTAAGAAGGCTGCTGTTTACTGGGATGACAGCACATCGAGAGTTGTTGTTTCGGCAGACGTTAGTGAGTCTTCGGGTGTCCTGACCAACAACACTGGTGGTACTCTGGAAATCGCTTCGTTGTATGTCAGCGGATGTGCTTCCACAAGAGAAGTCATCGGATGTAGCGGAAGTGACATTGTAATCACCAACGCAACAATCGACGGCGGTACATTCTGAGTCTGACTTAGACACTAAATAGAGGGGTCATTGACCCCTCTTTTTTTATGGAAGAACAAGATTATAAGAATTTGATGTTTGTGTACCAGGGAAAGACATCTGAATTCCTCAACCAAGTCATTGCTTTAGAAGCAAGAGAACTGAAATACAGACAACAAATTGAACTTCTCAATAAGAGAATTGAGGAGTTGGAGGCAAAGGAAGAAAAACCAAAAAGAACTTCTAAATCAGAAGTGAGCGGAGGTAACTTTACCTAAATATTAAAAACATCTGTATATACAGATGAAATGACTTCATAGACATCTAAAAAATGGCAGATCCTAAGATTAAGCTAAAGAGGTCGGCTGTTGCTGGAAAGATTCCAACACCAGCACAACTGCCATTGGGCGAAGTTGCCCTTAACACCTATGATGGACATCTCTACGCGTCCAAAGATGTAGGTGCAGGTGTAACAGTTATTGCAGTAAACCCCATCAGAGTTGGGGCAGGAACGGATAGTTATAACGCTTTCTTTACTCAAGGGAATCTCGGTCTGGGTACAGATTCCCCAACACAACAATTAGATGTTGATGGTGCAGCGAGATTCCGTGGTGCCATCTATGACAACAATAATGGAGTAGGCGCTGCTGCCTCTGTCCTCACCTCAACTGGAAGTGGAGTTGAGTGGAAACCTTCTGTTCAAGGAACACAAGGCACAACTGGTGCTCAGGGCATTCAAGGTGTTCAGGGAACAAGTTTTACAAGGGATGAAAGTAATTACACTGCAACAGCAGGGCAAACATCATTTGCAGCAACTTATGCAGATGGATCAGACTTAGACGTTTACCTCAATGGTGTTCGTCTGTCTCCTGCAGACTACACTGCAACCAGTGGAACAGCAGTTGTTCTTGCTTCTGGTGCTCAAGCAGGAGATGTTGTTGACATCACTTACTTTGAGTCTGCTGGACCTCAGGGTACAACTGGTACTCAGGGAACTCAGGGAACACAAGGTACAACTGGAACCCAGGGAACTCAAGGCACTCAAGGAACTATTGGTACTCAAGGAACCATTGGTACACAAGGCATTCAGGGAATCCAAGGCATACAGGGTACACAAGGAATTCAAGGAACTCAGGGTACTGATGGTACTCAGGGAACTGTAGGAACCCAGGGAACTACAGGAACTCAGGGCATTCAAGGCATTCAAGGTACAGACGCTTCCGACATTGCGGCACAGGGTATCCAAGGTGTTCAGGGTGTTCAGGGTCTTGCTGGCGAAGGAACTCCAGCAAAAGACACAGCATTCTACACAGCAACAGAAGGACAGACAACCTTTGCTTTTGATTATGAAGTTGGTTACATTGAAGTCTATCTAAACGGTATCAGACTTTCAGCAGATCAATACACAGCAACCAATGGAACTTCAGTTGTTCTTGATGTTGGAGCAACTGCTGGTGATGTTGTTGACCTGATTGAATTTATTATGGGTGTTGGTGCCCAGGGAACCACTGGTACTCAAGGCATCCAAGGCATCACTGGAACACAAGGAACCCAGGGCATTCAAGGCACACAAGGAACCCAGGGCATTCAAGGCACACAAGGAACCCAAGGAACCATTGGTACACAGGGAACTCAGGGAACTCAAGGTGTTCAGGGTATTCAAGGTGTTGATGGTAACTTTGGTGGTGCTACTTTTGATTACACCTTTGACACAACAACTACTGATGCGGACCCAGGTCAAGGAAAGGTAAGATTTGATAATGCTGATTTGTCGTCTGCCACGACGATGTTCATTGACGATGAAGATGATGGTGGTAATAACATTGAGGCATTCCTGAGAACCATTGATGACTCAACTTCAACCATCAAGGGTCACGTTAGAGTTTCAAACAGAACTAACTCCAACGATTTTGCCATCTTCACAATCAGTGGAACCAACACAGAAGCAACTGGTTATCACAAAGTCACTGTTACTCATCTGTCAGGAGCAACCTCATTTAGTAACACAGAAGACGTAATCATTACCTTTGCCAGAACAGGAACCAAGGGTGACACTGGTCTCCAGGGCATTCAGGGTATTCAAGGTGCTCAGGGTACTCAAGGAACCACTGGCACCCAAGGCATTCAAGGAATACAAGGAACTCAAGGAACCATTGGCACACAAGGCACTCAGGGAATTCAGGGAATTCAAGGAACTCAGGGAACTGTAGGAACCCAGGGAACTACAGGAACTCAAGGTATTCAAGGTATCCAAGGCATCCAAGGAACTCAGGGTGTCCAAGGCACTGAGGGACTTAATTCATACGGAATTAAGTACAACTTTGATTCATCTACAACTGAGGCAGACCCAGGATCAGGAGATTTTAGATTTAGTATTGATTGGACAACTGGAAGTATTGGTAGTTCTTATGAAGCTTATGTAAGTGAAACAAGTGCAGATAGTCTTGGTGTCCCATCAGTTTTAGACACTCTTACAGATTCTACCTCTACAAATAAAGCACTTTGTACCCTTAGGA
>Ga0255751_10000525_pt1 | contig 35382 bp, 44 predicted proteins | sample 071ome_20_FD_179951 | JGI IMG/M metagenome (GOLD analysis project Ga0255751, IMG submission 179951) | Coastal salt marsh microbial communities from the Groves Creek Marsh, Skidaway Island, Georgia - 071412BT metaG (version 2) | ecosystem: Environmental > Aquatic > Marine > Intertidal zone >... | reverse complement strand
CCTGTTGCTTTCTGCCCTTGAGACTAATCATCTTCTCGCGGACGATACCCCATGGTGACATCTTCTTGAAGGCATCACCACCGAGCAGATTGTTGACACGATTAATCAGATATGGAATATCAAACAGTCTGACGTTCCAACCTGTTACGACATCGGGGCAGGTATCCTTGCCACTCCAGAAACCAAGGAACTTGAGGATGAGATCAAGTTCGCCATCACACTTAATAAACTTGATATGCTCCGGAGCAACGTCGATCTGAGTTTTCTCGGGGTCATACTTATCTTCAAGTGCGAATATGAAAAAGTCAGGGCGACCATGATACTTGAGGCAGATAGATTGTACTTCCTTCTCTGCTCGCTCAGGTTCAGGGAATCCATCATCGGACTCAACCTCGATGTCGATATTAGCGACGAGGATCTGGGCAGGGTCATAGGTTATTTCGTTGGGATAATGTTTCTGTATGTACTGCGCAGCGAAGTTGTTGTTACCATGAACCTCAACATTATCTACGCCATCGTACTGTTTCCAAAACTCAGTCGCTTCGGACAACGTCTCAAACTGCACCTCCGACACAGTCCGACCATCCAGAGTTTTCCAGATAGAGTCGGGTTTATTTGCGGGGAGATACATAACAGGTTTGAAGGTGTCGCGATACTGCTTGCGTTCACCGTTCTCGTATCCTCGGTAACAAATACTGTTACCAACACGAGAGATGTTAGTATAAAACTTCATTCACTACTCCATAACAGAGTATCTATTGTAACCTATTTTGAAAGAAAAAGCAAGTAGTTTAGAGACCGTGGACACCACTTGTTAGTAGTGCGTGATCAGCAAGAGCAGTCGAATTCTCAAGATTGTAAACTCTTGTTGCTAGGTTGTCAAGTGCTGCTTTGACAGCACTGGGTGATGATCCACCCCAATAAACAGCAGCAATACCTGAGGTAAAATGAATCTCATTTACCCAAATCTTTTTAAACCTGAGACCAGTTGTACCGATATCAGTGACATTATTAGTTTCTGGTTGTATGCCAGCATCAGCACCAGCTGTGCCATGCACAACAAACTTGAACCCATGAATCCAGTTAAACTTAAAATCAGCATTGCCGATGTCCATAATTCTATCAGTTGGATCACCGCACACACCAGCAGTACGGACAGCGGGCCACATGATTGAAGTCGCGGGAGCATTATCATATTCGTCTAACAGTATACCACCATCTAGACCATGTAGCATGATCTTATTCATACTACAAGAATCGTCGAACGATCCTTGGAACAAACAACTGCGTACACTGTCAAGTGCACACATTGGTCCATCAGATTTTATGCCACCGCCACCATCTGGATACAGAATGGCAGTTCCGACAGTGTCTTCGACGGTAGCATTGTCACCGCCACCACCACCGCCACCTTGTCCGGAACCACCTTGACTACCGCCAGAGTAGGATCCACCTCCTCCTCCGGCACCGCCACCGCCACCTCCCATATCCATTCCACCACCACCGTCTACCAGCAGTGCTTTTTGCTCATCAGTTAAACCCCAACAAGCATAGTGACCTTCGCCAAGAGGAGGAGCACTAGAATCTCCATCACTGTCTACCCAACCACCAAAAGTACCGTCGCCATTAGGGCGAGTTGAATCCCAATACCATGGATCAAATCTAGGGATAGGAACAAGGATTGGATTACCTAAAGAGTCTAATCCTACGAACGGATCGTCTGGATAACCATAATGCCCTATGGTGATGCCGTATCCAGTCCAATAACCATCTGAATCATTACCTTCAGGAGTAATCAGTGAAGTGCCTGTTCTGATTACTGTGGTAGCAGCTTCAACGAAAGAAGAACCGGATTTTGTGCTGCACGCTTCCTCAATGGCAAATCCAGTGTTAGTGTCGTAGACAATGTATTCGGGTTTTTTTGGCATACTGTTATTTAGTCTTCAATGATCACGAAATCGCGACTCCAAGTCGGTCCTCCGCCAGCAGCATTAGTAACAGCACCATTTGCTGTTTTAAAACTCATAGTTTCAAACATTGGTTTGTCGAGGTCATATTTCATTTGATTGGTGTTGCCGCCATTACGAAACATAAACTGCTTACAAGCAGGATCGTAGAACTCATACCCTATACCTTCAGTGCTAGTTTTGATGCTGGGCGACAAACACTGTCTATCTATATCCTCTCTCCCCTTAGTCGGCACCAACACTTCATAGTCAGGGAAAGGTAAACCCATCTGCTCGAGCAATAGCATAGCACCAAACGGACCTGATATCCTGCTGTCAGTGTAAGGAAAGTTATACATGAGGTCTACAAATTTTTCAGCATATCGCTGCGTCATACCATAAAACTCCATACAGGTTCCTGGCATAAACACATCAACTTCGCCCCAATGCTCATCTACCATGGTACGGAAAGTTTCTTCGTTGATCAAGGCAGCGTCATGCTCCATGATAGCGATAGGTTCACCAGCGGCGATACGTTCAATCAGCATCAACTGGGAATGCATGATAGAGTTGTAGACTTCGTTATCGCAGAACGTACCGCCAAAGAAACGAGCGTGAAGATAATCGTCCGGACCTGCCTCGCCAACATAGAAAGGGATGGGTTCTTGATTCTTCTCGAACCTGATAGGCAGAGTATCTGGTGTGGTGCATTGAACAGGAGTGATACTGACGATATCACTCACTGGTTCAAAGGATGCTAAAGAAAGTTCTACATACCGCATCGACAAGGGATTGCCCATGTCGCAAATCATATAAGCGTCGATCATATATTTTTAGTGCTTGACCCCTATATTATATTTGGGGCAAAGTTCCCATTCACTTTTCTCTCTAAACGAAACAACTTTAATCTGGCGCAAAGGTGCTTTATCTCGCGCCATAGAATTGTCGATTATATTAACTAAACCCCAATCGCTCAAAAGAGTTGCGATTGTGTTTCTTCTGGCAATGTCAGCTTCTTCAAGAGTTGCTTTTTTGCCATCAAGTAAAAATAGTTCTTTAAAATGAACAATAAAATATCTGCCTTGCTTGTGCAAAATGTGGCAAGATTGAAACAGTTTCTTTTCTTTTCGAGAGGCAATGCCTATCCTTGTCAAGGTCTCTCGTACTTTTAGAAAATCGTCTGGTTCGTTCAGCGTGACTTCCAACATGTCCGCTGGCGTCCATGATACTACCGATTCCATACACTAGTCCCATATTTTAGATTGTAGTTATTATTTCACAGAATACTGCTTAGGACTATTTAGCGTTTCCCTCCTTTGGAGAGTTTCTTGGACAGGTTGTCGATATCTTCCTGAGTAAAGAGATCGGATACTGCCTCTGCTTTCGCAGTGCTGTACCCATATGCTTCCTTGATCACGTCAATGTTATCTATCTTCGCCTTCTTCGCCCACTTACTAAATCGCTTCCTCGCTCTGATGGCATTACGAAGGAAGTCAAACTGTAGGCGACCATCGAGATGATGATTCCTGTTCATCTCGTTGGCAAGTAAAACGGTGTCGCGGAAGTATGAAAGACCACGGTTTACCATGAACGAAGGGTATTGCTTCTCGTTCTCAGCATCAAGTATGTCTTTCTTGTTGTGGTTTACACTATTCAAAACATCAAATGGATTCATAATATAATCTCAAAATAAACAAATTTGTGGATCATCCTCTATAGTCAATCCGTCCATTCTAAAAGTGCTCCAAGAGAAAGGAGCAGATTGTGCAGCAATCTCATGCCCTAGTTCATGTAACTGACTCATCAACCAACGAGTTCGGAGTATAGTTTCAGCGTTGTTGGTAGGTGGCGGTTGGTTTTCAATTTCTTCCAAACAGAAGCAACCACCTGTTGTTCCCAACTTCACTGATTGCCCTTCATATTCTCCTGTTCCCTCACCGAAGGTACAACTGACATTATAATCTGAGAACCTGCCTGTCGGCAAGTCAGCATAAGTCATGATCGTACCGAACCCACCATAGACACCTTCGTAATCAGGATTATCTGCTTGCGGATTATATCCTTCTAAGTGGTGACCATATGAATATTCAAAGAGACCATAATTGCCTCTAACGTCATTATATTCGTGTTGAGCACCTAATAGATGTCCAATCTCATGAGCGAATGTCTCGTGTGCTCGTTCGTAATATCTTGTCGTCTCATATTCTTGAAACACTGTATTATTAAAACACTGTATAATACCTCTCGACTTGTCGATACCACGTGTTGCATCAAGATTAGCAACACCACATGCGATTGGTTCCTCGGGCAGTTTTTTAAATAAGAATGCCAAGTCAGCTTCTGCTTCTCGTTGCCAATCACTAAGACCTTGAAACTCATATCGCTCATTAAAGAATGCATCATACTGACGGTACAAATCACCCTCAGCAACATCTACCATTACAATCCCTGCTCGGCGAACAAGAGCGTATGTGCCTGATGCCATATACATATGATTCGATTCATAGATTTGTTTATCGACAAACTCCTCCACTGTCATACCATCGCGATCTTCTTCGGTCAATGCAGTATCAACGACAAACAACATGTCAATGATCGCCCTGCCAGTATGTTCTGACCTTGGTTGGTATGGAAAACTGACTCCAGTTTTTTGTTTGATGCCATCGCAAGTCAGGTAATCATATCGAGAATCATTATTGTCAGTCGGATCTGTAGGGCAGTCATCAGGTTTTTCCATCTGTACAAAGCATGATTGATCGAGGTGTACAGTGCGCTCAGTATATGAACCACCTTCACCGTCAGCATAATCTTGTAAGCGATCTTCGGGCAACAGGTGGTTGATACTCTCAAACAATGGATCATATTCTTCTGATGTCAGTGTACCTGCACAATACGAATCACCCAACAGAGTGCCTGCTTCGGGTGGTGGTTCATAACCACATTCTTCCGAATCAGTTTCGGTTACTTCTGAATAAGTCCCGCCTTCTCCGTCAGCATAGTCTTGTACTACATCATACTCGCCGAGATTTTGTATTGTGTTGAGTAGGTCTATAAACTGTTGTTCAGCAGCATTAGCGCAATACGGTTTGCCTAACGCAACACCAAATGCAGGAGGTGGTTCATAACCACAATCCTCTGAGTTTTCAGTTTCTTCTGTTGTCGAACCACCATTGCCGTCAGCAATGGTTTCGATGAGTGTCGTGCCTTCGCACGCTGTCTCCAGAACAGTTCCTGCTGCTGGAGGTGGTGTTACCACCACTTCTTCTTGCTCTTGAGTACCACTTCCCCCACCGCATGCGGTCAACGCAAAAAATATGGGGATAAGTTTTTTCATTAGTGTACAGTATCCTCTAAGTATGGTTGTGAGAGGATCCACTGCAAGTCAGGAAGCATGCGATATGTAAAATGCGTACCGTACATCTCTTCAATCTTCTCCAACTCTACTTGTGTAAAGTCTCTCATCAACCTATCAACAACCAAATCTTGGACTTCATGGGCGAGAACATCAACTTTATCGCGGATCTTCTCGATGTCGCTATCAGTCCAATCTATATCAATTAAACTCGACATTTGCCATCATCTCCGTTAGACAAGCAACCATATTTAGTTCTGCGTCAGCAACAAATGCTGCCTTGTATTGATAGTCCGCAAGGATTAGAACTAACTGAGGAATGCTGTTTGGTGCGACATACTCTGACATTGCGTCATAGATGCCACGGAAGATAGCAGCAGATTCAACATCCATGTTGTTCGCTACCCATGTTCGCATATTCTTGAAGTCTTTGTTCTTGATATGAGAAAACAGGTCAGCGATACTTGCGCTGGTAGACTTACTCAGCACATCTAACTGAAGTTCGCCACCACGTGAGTGACGTTGAAGTTCGTTAAGCACTCTACGCCAGTCGGGGGCGTGACGCATGATCAACTCAGCAACAAGAGTCGGGTTTGATACTGACACACCTTCATCTTCTAGGATAGTCATGGTGCGTGTCATAAATGACTCGCACAGATTCACCATGTCTTTTTTGCTGGTGTTGAACTCAATCACACCACAACGAGAGTGTAGTGGTTCGATGATCTTGTTCTTGAAATTACAAGTCAGGATGAATCGACAGTTAGCACTGAACTCCTCAATGAAACCACGGAGGGCAGGTTGAGTCGACTGTGCGTTCAGATAATCTGCCTCGTCAAGGATGACAACCTTGTAACCACCCTGAAGTGAGATGCTAGAAGCAAACTGTTTGATCTTGCCACGGAGAGTGTCAATGTTACCACTCTCCGATGCGTTGATCAAGATGTAGTCAAGGGAAAGTTCGTTACAGATCGCTCGGGCGACAGTGGTCTTGCCAAGACCAGCGGTGCCAGTAAACAGCATGTTGGGAACCTCACCAGTGGCGACGATCTCCTTAAACTGCTGCTTCAAGTGATCCGGCAGGATGCACTCCTCGACTGTGCGTGGTCTGTATTTTTCTACCCAAAGTGTATCAATCATCATATATCTCCATCATCAACATATATTATACTAAATTTCACGTCGCCAGTCAAACGTGATTTTCGGTATATTTTTCCACGACTTACGGTCGGCATTCCGAGCATGAATCATGTCCAGAATACCCTGTATGTGCTTCTGGTCTCTCTGCACGACCGTGTAGTCGTCTGGATATTGAGTCCCCGTACAGGTATCATCGACAACTATTTGTCTCCCTATGCGATTTGAGGGGAATCTGGTGGACATCAACAAGGGGTCGTAGAGAGTATCCAGTCGCTCACGAAAGATCTTATCGCCCATATGATACCCACGAAGTTCCTCGTCGTATCCACCTGCCTCAAAGAATTGAGCACGGCGACATGCAAATATATTTCCTGGGTCGCCGCCATACAAATTGCAAAGCACATACTGCGACTCGTCACAGGATTCTATCTCGCGGAACAGTGCTTCACAAAATTCTTCAGTCAACTCAAGATCAACATCCATGAACAGCATCCACTCAGTCTTGCATATGGATGCTGCTAAATTTCTGGCACCATGAGCATTGAACCCATAGTCCAACGCCACTCGATACAGAAACATTTTCTTTCTGTTACAACAGCATTCTTCTATGTGTGCTTTGACGATAGGTTTCGCTGGATATTTTGGAGAAGCATCATCTACGACGATAACCTTATCAAAATATTTAAAGGTGCAATCGTTGTATAATATGGACTCTAACCTATGAGGATCTTCATAATATGGTATACACAGAGATATCAAGTTGTATTGTCTCTTTTTAGCAATTGTTTCAGCATAAATCCAAAAGGTGTCTCGTCGATATAGACTTGTTGCCTCAGTTGGTGCGCAGACTCACCAAGATCTAACTCAAGTTGGTGGCATTCAAGATCGACTTCATACCACATAAACTTTGATTGGTGCTTTTCAATTTCATGCCAACGAGTTCTATCTTCGTTTCTTTCATACATGAATTTTTCCCAAACAATCCTGTACTTATCGGGAGGGTGAGTCATACTGTTGTCTTTGTTATAGACTACTTTCCTACAGTCATCTCTATGCTTGTAATGATGCATCGGTCTATTCATGATAAGGTATGGTGGCGGCATCATGATAGGTCTATACATTGCATCCAATCTGTATCGGAATATTCTGTCACCATAATGAATACCCATACATTCTTCATCGTATCCTTTGACACGCCAGAACTGCCATTCTCTTATGGAAAAGTGGTTTAGAGTATCTTTGTCTGGTGTACGGTCAATGTTATGTATTAGGAAACTGTCTCGAGGACAGGACTCTATCGAACGGTGTAGTTGTTCACAGAACCCTTCGGTGATCTCATTATCAATATCAAGTAGGGAGCACCACTCATTACGCACAAATCTCATACCAAGGTTACGAGCACCGTGCGCATTAAAACCGTAGTCTACTGGTATGCGGAACAAACGTAAACGATCACGATACTCTGGGTTGTCAAGTATGAAGTCTACCAGAGTTTCTTTGGCGGGATGATCATATGATCCATCGTCTATTATGATAATCTCATCAAAATACTTGAAGTTGTTTTCATTCCATATGAAATCAAACAGACGACGAGCATCCTCATAATAAGGGCAGACTAATGATATTGGAGTCATACAGTTCCTCAAAGAGAGCAGTTTTGCCACTTACTCAGGTGACGGTGCGTACCGACCAGAGCGAGTTTATAGTCATCTCGGGACAATTAATTAAGATCTAAGGAACTCGTCTATTTTTTCGCCGACCACTAGATCAACCCATGAGGCACCTTTATGTAGTTTCGTGATACACCAAAAGGTGATATCCCAAACCAATGCGATTGGCGCCACCAATGCTATTTTAGTCCACTGAATCAATTCTTCTTTTCTTATATTCATATAAGTCTTTCGTCCATTCTGGGTGCCTGACCAAGTAAACTTTTTCGTATCCGTACCACCACTGACCCGCACTGTCTCCATGTGGTATATGATAATCTTTAATAGGCGCATTTCTTTTCTTTCTTTTCCTTCCTACTAAAAACCTTTCTGTTAGGTTGTCAAGCATCGCATTCGTACACGAACGAACAACCATGCCTCACTTCAATGTCGTAAGGAATGTGTGCACAATGCGGTACGTTCGTTTTGTATATTGTCATGGTTTTGTATTTCGATGGTGCCATGCCTAGAAACTCAAACCCCCAAGCTTCCCAACTATAGTTTATATATTGCTTTTTCTTAGGCATATCTTTTAGACGAACATAACTTCCATTCAATGCGTGGTTGGGGTCTACGCAGAAGTCATACCTATTGTCAATCATTTCGCCGTGATACTTGTACAGATTAGTGCCACTATGTTCTACTTCGTCAGTCAACCAAAGGTTGCATGCTATCCCAGTATCATAAAATCCTTCTTCGATATCTTGATGAGGGATTAGTGCTTGCTCATAGCAACCAAACAATTCTTTTGAGTAGAAATTTGACCAAGAAGAAGCATTAGCAAAAGTTGGTTTCGCCTCAGGATTGACATACTCCCTGTAGAACTCATTTAAGAATTGGTATATCGCTTCCGTACCATCTAGTTGTGTAATATTTTTATTGAGGAAAGGGTTGTTTGGGGTATCCTTACCATCGTACTCGCATTTGTTAACATCAGCAACGAAAACATCGAAATCTAATATTGAGTCGATGTCTTCAACGACCCAGTATCCTACATCATATTTGAGAGGATGGTAAGTGACTAACATTGAATCTTTCCGTATAGAATCCTTTAAACTGTGGCAAAGGATGTTTGTCATTATTAAAAAAGTGTCCAATACTTTTGGTGGTATACTGAGTTGCCCAACAACGTCTTACTTTTTTACTGTTGTTCTTTGTGGACCAGTGCACAGTGTTACCATCAAATATAACTGCGTCTCCTGCCTTTGGACGTGGTGCGAAAAATTTTTTCTTCGCCCGAAAAGATATGGGACCGTTATTACTAGTTATATCATCCAAAATCCAATTAATGTTGACCAGTTTGTAGTCCCCTCTGGCAGCTGCCTCAGGGTCAGGACCCCATTCGTTGTCTGTATGAATCATAAACTCAAACTCTTCGTTAGGATACTTGGCGACAATCTCATCATTAAAGAAATATATTTCGTCAGTCTCTAAAAACTTAGTGGCAGTATCATACTGCTTTTTGCTGGTGTACAACTCCATGAGTTTAGGACTCATGTCTCCAGCACGTTCTAACCCACGCCAGTATCTACCAGTACCAACATCTCTTGGTTTACCGTCCATCTTATGGATCAGATACCAGCGTTTGAGTTTGAGAGTCTCCCACTGTGCTATCTTCAGTTCTTCGGGAGTGATGTAGTTTTCTACAATTGTGAACCCATGGTTTTTGTATTCTTTAAGATGGCGTTTTTCGATCATAAACCGATAAGACCCCAACCATGGTTGGCGATAGCATTTAAGATAATGAACCAGCAGGTTGCCATATGTGTAACCCACCAGATTGTGCGAATGACAGCGACGGAGTCTGCTTGACGATTGGTTTCGCCGACTTTCTCACCGAGGGACTGCGCCCATATTCTCCACCACTTTCGCATAATTCTTGGTCGGGGATGAAGGATTTGAACCTACGACCTTCCGCTCCCAAAGCGGACGCACTACCAAGCTGTGCTAATCCCCGAAAAGGTTAGGTGTTGCCGAAGCAACACCCGTCCTATTACGCACCCAACGCAGCGTAACCAGCGGCGACCATCGCACGAGTAGGAGTACCCAGACGATAGAAGTTCTTGGTTTGACCCTTGCTGTTAGTACGCTCGTTTGCGTAGATGGCGAAACCATCTGCTCGCAGCGAACGAACTACTTCGCGTGGGTTTTTGACGTTGAAACGAGCAGAGATCTGCTTAGCAGTGAATTGCTCGCCAGTTTGGAGTGCTTCAAGCACGCGTGCCTTCTTAGACATAATATATCTCCCTTAGAGATTTCAAGTTTAACAAAATGCGCAGTATTGCGCGATCATTCACCCACAAGGTCAGCGTATACAACATCGGGGCAGGTGACTTCATACGGATCAAATTCGTAATCGTCACGTTTCCCAGCTTCTGACCACCAGTGAGTAATGAACCCATCAACTACCATGGCAGCAAATCTCCAAGATCGCTTACCCATGCCGTAGTTATCCTTGTACACGGTCATATTCAAACCGCCAGTGAACCTTGCAGAACCATCAGGAATCATTTTTACTTTTGTGATTCCTAGATCTGCTGCCCACTTATTCATAACAAAGGCATCGTTAACAGAAATACAATAGATTTCGTCAACTCCTGCTGCTATAAATTGATCATACATTGCTTCATAACCAGGAAGTTGCAACTCCGTACAAGTAGGAGTGAATGCTCCTGGCAGAGAAAATAACAGCACTTTTTTATTGTTAAATGCTTGATTTGTTGTGAGATCTTCCCAGCGATATGGATTATCACCGCCAATAGATTCGTCACGAACTCTCATCTTGAATGTTACAGGAGGGACACGCATTCCCCTCATTTCGTGTGCTTCCATTAGTCGTTCTCGCTATGAAACTGCTCGCACATCTGAGCGATCTGTACACACTGATCACGCAGTTGTCCAATCGCCGACATCTCCTCACCCTTGACTGCGCCACGTTGACACATAGCGTCAAGGACTGAGATGGTAGTGCGCGAGGCACGGAATGATGCGTCATAGATAGGACGCACGTCTTCAATCGTCATAGTCTTTGCAGATGCTGCTGCTTCTGCCTTTTGCTTTGCTTCACCCATCATTATGCTCCGTAGGTTGATGATTTTTCCAGAGCGATGTAGTAGACAACATCGGTACTGGTGTTCTTAAACTCTGAAATAAGTTTAGAAGATACTGACACTTCATAGTCCCCGTCGATCAACTTTAGGTTAGCGACGTTCATTACAAACATGAAGTCCTCAGTCTCATATGAGCCAGGAACTGTAATGTCAAACGCACTAGAAGTTGCATTATTAGGATCTACAACAGTCAATTTAATACTGCCATCATTGGCGGTAATGGTCATCTTCTCGTGACCCAACGCACCAGCGGCACGTTTGACTTTATTTAGTGTTGCAAGATCAAGAGTAAACTTGACTTCTGACTCAACCATAGTAATATCTTTCTGAGGAGTTGTCAGAATAGACTCGTCGCTGTAAAAATACTTGACGTTGGATCGACCAGAAGAATCAGACACAGTGACAAATTCTTCTGCGAATGATAAATCAGGCGCATCGACAAGACCGAGGACAGCAAGGAACTCATCTAGATTGAAAATACCAAATGTTGAAGTAAACTCTTGATCTAGATTAGCGATCGCCATTATGTTCTTCGCTTCGGCAATAGTCTTGATCTTTTTACCTTCAGATAAAATAATATTTTGTTGAATGGAGGCAAAGTTCTTAAGAACTGCCATGGTGTTTTCATTGAGTTGCATCATTATCTCCTAGTTCCTCAATCCTGTATAAAATATCTTCAACAGCAGTAACGTATCCGCTGATGAAGTCAGGGTTCTCATCATAGTACCCTTTCTTTGCTTCCTTCATAATATTATGCAGGAAAGGCATCAACTCATCCATTACTTGATCCATGCCCAAGTGGCATCATATGCACACCAAGTGGCATCTGGGTCATTCTCTTTGATAAAGTTCCTGACGGTTTGTCTGATCCCTTTATCATTCCAATCATGACCAGAAAATAGTCCACCTTTCTTGACCTTTGGCCACCATTCATTCAACTCGCGTTGCGCTTGCTCTATAGAAAGATAAGCATCAAGGAATACAAAGTCAAGACTATCGTCTTCAAACTGCTGGACTGCTTCGCTGGTATCCATCTCAAGTATTTCGGCACGATGTGCTTCGCCACTGAAATAAACAAAGTTCAAGGCAGTTTCTCTAACAAGATCCATCTCAGGTATAGTGGTCTTTTTTCCTGCGCGAGTACCGTCTGTACCAATGTAATCGTCATAAGCAACCCAAGAGTCTACGCCATACAAAGTCTTGATGTTAGGGCAGCACTGAAGCAAAGTGCAGAAAGATTCTGCGCGATACAATCCAAGTTCTACACCAACCAAGTCTTTGCCCAGTGTACCGATAGTCAATACCAAACTACGAATATCAGGGAACTGATCCCTGAAATCATATCGGTGCCAACCTTCGGGATGAGGAGGAGACGTCTGATCAATTTCCGGAGTTGCCCTCCGACGACGCATCGTCCAAGTTTCAGTTGGATAAGAACTCCTCATAAAAGAAGTTCCTGGGTTATTTGGGTTTGCTACTGCCATAATTATATTCTACCTATCTAATCTCAAATGTCAAGCTCTTCCGACGAATTATTTTCGTCGGTCTCAACCTTATCGTCGAGTTTAGTATATAGGTCGCGGAAAGCAAGTTTGGTTTCCTCGTCGAAACGATTGGTGCACATTTCGATCGCAGTCATACGGTCACCGAAGATCGCGAATGCTTTGATGATGTGAACCAGTCGGCGAGTCGAGATGATCTCGTCAACGCCACCGTCCATGAAAGTCTTGCGAATGATATCCGCCCAGTCAACAAGTTTCTGAAGATAGTCATCGTCATTGACACCAACAGAGTCAGCGACTTTGTCAAGAATCTTGCGCTCGATAGCAGGTGAAGGATACTCCTGCTCACAGGTAATCGGATAACGCTCAAGGAATGCCTCGTTGAGGATGTTAGTACCGATGAAGCGACCATCGTCAGATCCCTTCCCCTTCGTGTTCGCGGTAGCAACCACGGTGAACCCATGAGCAGGAGTGATATACTCACCAGTCTTCTTGATGAAGTATCCTTTGCCCTCAAGGATAGACTGAAGGCACATGACTTTGGCAGGGTTCGCCAAGTCGATCTCGTCACAGAGCAGGACGGCACCCTTCTCCATTGCCTTGATAACTGGTCCTTTGAAGAACTTGGTATCACCGTTGACCAAACGGAAACCACCGATCAGGTCGTCCTCGTCAGTCTCGACGGTGAAGTTGACGCGAATGACTTCGCGCTTGGTCGCGGCACATGCCTGCTCGACCATGTAAGTCTTGCCATTGCCAGACAGACCAGTGATGAAGATAGGATAGAACTGCTTCGACTTGATCACGTCACGCACGGTGCGGAAATTGCCGAAGGGCACGAACAAGTCATCCTTGGCAGGAGTCAGGTTGTGCTCGAATCCATCGCTGTCCACGATCAACGAGGCAGTAGGAGTAGGTGCGGGAGCAACCACAGCGGGAGCAGGAGCACCAGACACAGGGGGAAACTGATACAGACCACGCTTGACACGAGTCGTCTTGTTCATCACCTTGGCGGTAGATGACAGGGCGACATCGTGACGTTCGGCAATCTCCTCGAAAGTCTTGTTGCTGACTTGCTGAGGCGCATCGCCCAGTTCACGCAGACAAATATCCAGAAACTCTTGTGACTTACTCATAATCAAACTCTCTCTCATATCCAATCAATACAACCATTATACTGAAACTGGGGTACAAACGCAAATCGAAAATACTGTAGGAAAATCAATGACTTAGGCAACCTTCGCTACCAAGTCATTGAGCATCTTGCGGGACTTCTTGCTACCGACCATTGACTTCTTGAAGGCAGTCCGGAGTTTACCCTTCGTGGCACCCTGTAGATCGTCGTCGATCTTGGCGTCTACAATCATGAGGGATGACTTGCGGATCAGGTAGCACTCGTCATATCCAACAGCATTCATGGTGATGAATCCTTCCTTGCTGTACTGTTTCCAGTTATCGTCCATCTCTGACCAGTCTTTGAATCCAACCATCGTTCCGAAGTCAGACTCCATGGAACGGCGAGAGTTCTCAGAGATGCGGTATCCAATCACGTTGCTACCAGTTGCGTTCTTGTACATAGCGAGAAGCATATCGGTCGCCTGAACATTGCGATAGTCATACTTCTTGTTGCCACGGAAGGTTCGGTTGGTGATAGGACAGGTGATAGTCACATATCCACCACCATACAAACCACTGCGAACAGGACTGTAACCATTACCAATACAACTCATCTCGTGCGAGCAACCATCAGTCAAGAAGAAGGTGTTGAGCACGTCGAGTTGATGTTGCTTGCGGAAAGCAATCGCCAGAGGTGTACCGATAGCGATCGCCTCATCCATGGGTGTACCGCCAAGACGCAAAGCATAGACTTCTTGGAATCGACGAGCGTGGGAATATAAAGAACGATCGTCAACAAATCCGATACGATTAGCAAGTTCTGAGAATCGTTTCTTGTTAAGATTACGCATGAACATGGCGAGCATAGTTTTGGCAATCAAAATCATGTTTGACTTACTTTGCTCGCTGCTGAATAACTCAAGCAGACGACCTTCATTAACATACAATACATTGTCACCGATGTCGGGACGAGATGATGCACCGTAGCATAATGAGTTGGTGAAACCATACACTCGGAAGGGCACGTTGATCTGACGACAGAAGTGAGTCAGAAGCAGAGTCTGCTCGATAGTCTCGTACATGACGTCATGCATAGAACCTGACATATCAAGGTACATGATGAAACCATGGTTCTTGCCTTCGGGCACGACCGTGACTTTCTTGAAGATATCGTCAGAGAACTTGTAGTTGTTCATCTTGACCGTGTCGATAACACCAGTCTTGGAAGTCATAGCACGGCGATGTTCACCAGCGGACTTCTTCATCTCAAACTCTTTGACCATATTGTTGATCGCTTTCTTGTTGACTCGCGACCACTCGTTGTAGAGAGCAGTGCCAAAAGTTTCGATCTGCTCGAGACGGATGGCAGTTTCTTCCTTGATTCTTTTAATATGCCAGTCATCGCGAACTTCGCCAGTTATCTTGTCCGAAATACGGTCGCCAGTAAGGATCTCGTCGACCAAGTCCTTGTTGGGCATAACAAAGTTATTCCAGTTGCGAGTATAGTCATTGACTCGGAAGTTGGTGACCTTGCCATTATGCGAAGTGTAGATTTCATTGTTGATCGCATCACGCAAAGACTGATCGGTGTTAGAAATAGGATCTTTGGTAGGACCGCCTGCACCATTAGAGGCAGTTGTTTCTTCCTCACCGTCCCAAGATTCTTCTTCCTCGTCGAATAAATCATCATACGCATCCGAAGCAGAGTTGCTTTCAACTTCCCCTTCCTCTGATTGCTCAGAGTCAATGCTGGATGTCTCGGTTGACTCAGTATCGTCGTCGGTGTCGTCGTCGCCTTCGCCCCAGTCCAATGACTCTTGATCATCGTCATCTTCTTCTGGTTCTTCCATGGCGAGTTGCTCTTTGCGCTCCTGTTCTTCCTCACGCTGCTTCTCGAGTTCTTCCTTACAGAAAGCGAACAGGTCGTCAGTGATAGCGACAACGTCTTCCCAAGTTTCAGCGTTTTCGATGCGAGGCAACCACTGACGTTCGTCAGCAGAGAACTGGACACCAGCGGACATACCGCACTTGAAATAAGTATTGATGCGGTCAATCAAACCCATCTTGTTGATCGCGTCAATGTCAGCACCGAAGAAACCGTCGGCGAGCAGTTTGCGATAAGACTTGATGAAAGGAGCACGCAGACCAGGATACTTGCGCTGGATCAACTTCTCGATCCGAGCGTCCTCGACCACGTTGAGGAATGACTTGTAACCAGCACCCTTGGAGCATACAGCGTCATGCCAACCTTCAAGGGGAGTGTACAGAGCGTGACCCACCTCGTGACCAATAAGGTGGTCCTCGGTATAGGACGCCACGTCTGCCCACATAGGCAGAGTCAGTACACGGTTCTTGACGTCAAACATAGCAGTCCGCACGTTATCCTGTACGACCGTAATGTTCTCGGTCGCTAGGAGTTTAGCGGTAGTTGACTTTGCTGCTTGATCCATATCTTTCTCCTCAACTCAGACTATATTATGACTGAATGTGGGTACAAAGTAAAGTTTGAAAAACTGTAATGAAATCAACGACTTACGTCTGGTTGGTATATGGGGCGAACTCCATCTCGAAGTTCTGCGCTGCTTTGATGTTCTCAAACATAAACGTGTGCTGGTAGATGTCAGTGTAGGATTTGAAGTGCCACTCTTGCTTCTCGCACTGCCTCTTACACCAATCCTTACCAACGGAAGTCAGGTCACTGTGTAATGTAACAATGTGTCCTGGCATCCAACCACGTTTATAATCAGTGATTTGCTGTGGGGTCAAAGCATTGCTTCCAATGCATTGTACTGCCAATCAGAGATACGATCCCACTGAACTTCCCAAAACATTTCAAGACCTTCGTCATCAAACTCACGTTCTTCAGCGTTGAAGTGTGCTTGAAGATCTTCGTCGCCTTCAAGGACCATATCAATGAACTCATCGCTCTCAAGTTCTGCTTGATCTTCAAGACCGCCAGCATCAAAGACAGCGCAACCAATAAAGTTGCAGAACTCGTCCTCATAGGTCAGGGCAAGTTGAACTCCTGGGTCAGCGTATCCGATCTGTTCAGCAAGATAAGTACAGAACTCAATACAAGGTGACCAAGCAGAATACATTGACAGTCCGGAATCATCACGGTCTGTACAGTATGCCCACTTCGCGCCTACTTGTTCGCACATATTCGTACGATCCATATCGTCGTAGGAGTCAAAGAAAACGAAACCAAGATGTTTCTCGTGGTCGTGAGCAGTGTCATCATTATCCAATCGACCAAGGATTTGGTTCCAAACCTTGAGACCCTCTTCGCTGATACTCCTAACACTGAGATATTGACTTACATGATTTGCCATTAGTCTTCCTCCTCCATAAACTCTTGAAGCAAAATATCACTTAAACGATTTTTAGTGAGCGACAGAACTTCTTTAAGTTCTACTTTGTTACACTTCTCTAAGAGAGAATCAATCTGTACAACTTTGCCATCGTTACCAGCAGAAGCAGATCTCCACTTGAACCTATATCCAAACTGACTCTTCATCTCATCGTGTAGATGTTTTTCTAAAGTAGTTTGATCACCGTCAGCAGTATATAGGCAACGAATAAACACATCGTCTTTCGACCAACCTTGCGAACGGATGTACTTACCGCAATTATGGGCAGTGGACTTCAAAGAAGCAACTCGATACTGGCAGTTGCTAGTTTGTCCAATGTAACCCATCTGTTCATGGAGAATCTCATCACCAATGGTTTCGAGATCATCCTTGTGCGCAACCAAATAAACTACGTTGGTTGAAGGTGCGTCGCGCCAAAATGTTTCGGCGAGAATAGTTTTATATGACGGCACTTTGGACAGGGGTGTCCAATCCATAGAATCGTCAATGATGAGTTCTAACATAATATAGTTTCCTTATGAACCAACAATCATTATGCCTGTATTACTGATCAAAAGCAAGTTCAAAAAACTATAGGGAAATCAATCACTTAGGAACTTCTTGACTCCAGCTAGCGATTGATTGATAACCTGATGCATGTCCAGATACTGATAAGTCCCGCATCGACCAATGAATGACATCTTTGGATTGTCCAATACAGTTTTAGCAAGATACTTGCCATAGATCTCGGCATTGTTGCCTTCAATATCTTTGACAGGATAGTATCGCTCCATGTTGTTATCCTTATAGTCACATGGATACTCATAAGTCAAGGTGGTTGCCATATCGTTCTCGCCGTGATTAGGAAAGACTTTCCACTCAGTCACGCGAGTCGGACCATCGTAGGTGGTGAAGTTTGTAGTTGCGGTCTTGTACATCTGCTTCTCGGGCAAAGTCACAGTGTCAAATTTGATACTGCGGTATGGCAACTCACCAAACTCATAATCATAATATTCGTCAATGGGCATGCTATTGAATATGTGATCAACGTCATCTTCCATTTTCTTATCGAAAGGATAATCAAGGACAACTCTAATATTTTCGTGATCAAAGATACGTTCAAACATTGCGGTGTATCCATCCGCTGGCATCTTTTGAAAGTCGTCGTTCGGGAAGTAATATTCGTTGTCGTCATCGCGTACAGGTACACGTTCTAGAATCTTAGGATTCAACTCCTCGATCTCTTTGTCCCACATCTTCTTGGTGTAAGGTCGGAAGAAAGTATCTACAATATTATCTTGACCAATGCGTGCGACAGTATCTTTGTTGGGCGGGAGCACATAGAACTCACCATCAGTGTGCTTGGCGAGAACTTTATGTTTATGTTCAACCCAGTCTGTAAATTGACTCATCCACTCAACGACTCGTTCGTTAGAAGTGTGGAAGATATGCGGACCATACTTATGCACTCGAATGCCGTGCTCATTAATATAGTCGTACGCATTGCCCGCAATATGATCGCGAGCATCAATAACAGTGACTTTGTGACCTGCTTCAGCAAGTTCGCGAGCATACACTGCCCCTGCGAAACCTGCGCCAACTACAAGATAAGTCATGATAGATATTCCTCTATCTGTTCCTTGGTGATTTCTTTGTTCATAGGTTGCGATTCATAGTATGCTTCTTTCTGATCTTTAGCAAGTTTAGTCAACTCAGCATCAGTCATCGACTCTATCTTTGCGCAAGTCAATCCAACATAAGGTTCGCCGAACACTGCTCCTTCCTTATCTTCGCAGATAAGAATCGAACCAACGTCAGCAACCTGTTGAGGTCTTGCTCGCCACCAACCCGATCCAGCATGCCAGTATCCCGCCATGAGGATACCCCACTGATCATTGAACACCGCAACCATATCTTCTTCGGATAACCTGACCTGCTTCTTCTTCGCGGAACCATATTGCTTGATGTCCCAAGTCACACCTTCAGTGACCTTGTTAAACCACTTCTCGGTCTCGCTTTGAATCAACCCTGCAAAGTTAAACACCTTCTGCTTTGGTTCCTCGAACAAGGTGACAGGTGCTTGACGATGTAAGGTGTAGGCGGGAGCAAACCACGAATGAATCTTATCCTGATCCCAGTGAGGGAACAGCATCTTGAAGTCACCACCAAGATGCGCAGGCAGGGTCACAGGGCGATCACCCTTGGTGATGTTCTTCAACCCTTGCTTTAAGTATGGTTTCCACTCCTCGCGAAGTTCCTTCTCGGCAACAACATTGTTGATGTAGTAATCGTTAGTGATTGAATCAAAAATCTTATCAACATTGCCGCGCCAAGTATTAATGTTCTTCGGCGACTGCCAGTCTTCAATCGCAAGATATGCATCGGGTCGTTGACTCAAAGTCCAGAGGGCACCATACATGTATGTGTTGTATGGTGAAATGTGCATCATGAACACCACAACCTTGTCATAGTGCCCCAAGTTTTCACCAGCGGTAACAGGTCTTTGCTCGACTTCCCAACCTAGATCTTCTAAGCACTTGACGAAACTGTAGTGAGCAGTACAGAGTCCAATCTGCGACGACTTGTGAAAGTCAGGAGTACACGCTGCTCGAGTGAACCCTGTTACTAAGATCTTTGCCATTTCTTAACACCTCTCCTGATGCTAGTGTCTTTAATTTCATTAAGAGTATCTTCTAGGAAAGTGTTCCAATCTACTGCTCTTGCTTCCCAATTATAAAACCGATTTACATACTCGCTCGCGTCATTAGTAGTATATAATAATTCTTCTATGTTGTCAACCACTTTTATCATCTCGTTATACAAACGATCTATGTGTAGTTCTTCATTTTCAGTATACTGATACATTTGTGTCCAATTAGCAGCAGTTTCATACATCGCCCCGTTGTTAGAGTGTAGACATACACAACCTGCACTCATTGCCTCCATAAGACTTAGGCACGACAACTCTATCTCATTGGCGGGATGAACAAATACATGCGAATCATTCAGTGCTACTTCTAACAGGTCTCTTTCTACCGTCCCGCGATTAATTATCCTTGGGTTGTTATCTATGATATCAAAAACTTCTTTGAACTCTTGTTCATCTTCTTTCCACCCATACAGATCAACCGTACCATAAACTTCTAAGTGGACGTTGTCATATTTTTTCGTCAACTTATCAAAGGCAGGAAGTAAAACGTGTAATGCTTTCCTAGGATGCACATGATGTATAAATCGAATACCCTCCTGTACAGAAGGTTTGGGGGTAAAAGATCTAATTGGTTCTATGGCATTTAATATCACCTTTATTTTTTCTGAAGGTATCTTGCGTTTCTTAGCAACTTTGTTTAGATGGTAATGACTCATAAAAACGTATCTATGGTAATCTTCCATGTGCATCTTGCTAAACTGTAGCGGATTATGACACCAGTAAATTCTAATCTTATCAGAATGTAACCAATTCTGCGCAGGTGAGTTCGGCGAACACACTATATTGAAATGTTTGAGCAAGTCTTGGTCTACAACTTCCACCAGTTTCTGTGCTAGTTGTTCTGCTCCACCGTTTGAGTTAGGATGAGATTTGTATTTCCCACCAATGATGGCGGTCATACTATATCTTCCAAAGTTTTCTTGGGCGTCATAAACTCAGAAACAAACGGCACCTCTGATACAGGCAAGTCTCCTGGTCTACGATCGCCATACACTATGTCAAACTGCTTTCCATATTTTTCTTGATACGTTTCGAGATACTCTTTTACTGTATGTGACTTTCCTGAACCCAATGGTTCATAGTCAGTCATGGATGCTGGTTCTCTTACCGCTCGGACCAACGCATCAGTAATATCATCAACATGTATGTAGTCACGAACGCAAGTTCCATCTTTCGTGTCATAGTCATCACCGTAGACTGTAAACGTACCAGTCTTTTTCGCCTTCTCGATTCCCAATGGTAATCCTTCTGGGTTAGTCGGCGACCCACCTCCTACGTTGTAGAAGCGAAAGATGGTATACTCTTTGCATGTATCCTTGATAATCTGCTCGCACATAACCTTAGAGTGACCATAAGGTGAGTCAGGATGAAAGGCAGCACCAGTAGAAGCAAAAACCATTTTAGCATTTGGAAATGCTCTCATCACGTTTATAGTGCCGCCCACATTGGTACTATAATACTTTAAAGGGTCGCGAACACTTTCCCCGACTCTAACCAATGCTGCTAAATGAACAACGCAGGTCACTGTTCGATTAGAATTCATCCTGGGATATTTTATATCCCATTCAGAGACGTCTATTGCTGTTGCATTAGGTAACTTCTCAGCGAGCACTTTGCCGATATAACCTTTAGCACCAGTAATTACTACTTCAGGTGTTCTCACAGACTCGCTTCCTCAGGTCGCTAGAACTAAATCGGTGATCACGTTTATTAAAGTGTAGATCAATGTCGCGTTTACGACAGATATCCTTACCAGTAAAATCTTTATCCCGATATTCTTCGCCGAGGATACGCACGTTGATATGATACATCGCTAGGATATCTTCTAGGTCTGCTTCAGTAGAATATGGAATAATCTCATCAACATAACTTACTGCTTTGAGTTGCGTGTATCTTTCAACAACGGTTTGAATAGGTTGATTCTTGCTAGGACGGTCAAGAGTCGGGTCTACCTGCAATCCACAAATCAAATAATCACATTGGTCTTTGGCATCACGAAGCATCTGCACATGACCAGCATGTAACAGATCAAAGGCACTACAAGTAAACCCGACTCTCATCCGAAAAACTCCTCAAGCGTTCCTGCTTGTTGATATGCTTCGGGGTGATATTCCATCACCATAGACTTACCACCCTTCTGCTCAAGGTATTCATACCACTCTGACTCTGACCACATGTTAGGTGATACACCGTTCCAGTATTCGCGCCATAACCTATGATCTTTGTTGAGTCGGCGGTCATCAACGTATTGTTTACGATACGACTCATACTCCCACGAACCCAACTTATCCATATCCTCGCGAAAGTAATAGACTAGAGACATACGCATCAAGTCATCTTCACCTGAGTCGGGTGCCTCGATAGGAGTGTTACCATGAATCACTCGCATGTTATCGACGAGTAATAGATCTCCTGGTCGAACGTTGATAGCAACGCGAACCTCTGGGCAAACAAGATAACCACCCTTCCAGTTTCGCTTACCATCACTGATCACGGTCAGGTTTGAGAATCCTGGGACGAGCGAACCTTGGTCGCGGTGACACGCCATACGTGCGTTACGATCTTTGGTAGTTGTGTTCACTGTAATCGTAGTGAAGGTTGTATCCTCACCAATCAAGAAACGATTGTCCAATCTATCGGCAAATACTTTCTGCCTTCCATACCGAACAGGTAGTAACTCGGCAAAAGTCTTGTCAAGTTTACGAGCGAACGGATATGACTTCTCAAACTTCTCGCGATTGTGGTCAACATATGAAGTCGCACGACCATACGGGATACGTGGGTATCGACCATAGAACCCAGCGATACCTGACCAGATAGCAGTGGCGTAGGAAGTATCAGAGATGCACTCCTCGCGGATACGTTTGGCATATATGGATGCTGCATGAATATCTGGACTGTATCCAAGACCCTTGGTTAATTCGGCGAGTCGGCGCATACACTCAGGGAAAAAGTTTTCATAAGTGCCGAACTCTTTCTCGACAGCAGTAGTCAACCAAACCTCGCCTCTTCCATTTGCTCCCAGCGTACTTCGAGCAAACTCTTGGATAGGGTCAGACCCATCAACATTTGCTGGTTGACCTTTGGCGTACCAATCCAAGACTTTGCTTTGAAAAGTAGTGACCCACTCACGATTGTACGACTTACCTTCTCGAGGACCAGCTGCTAGACCACGATTGTTAGATTCAACCGCTGCGTCAAACAAACCTTCAAGGGCACCGTCCTGTTCTTCTTGAGTGAATACACCCTTGCGGAACTTAAACGCAATGCGGTCCTCGTTTAGAGTATCGTCTGTCAATGAGTTGCTCGGAAGATAGAGATCTGTATCCCCATCAATCAAGATATCATAATGTTCCTCGTCTACAAACTGACCAAGGACTTTGTCTTCAGACTCTATGAAGTTAGCAATGTATACATCTTGACCTTCGTCACCGATGAACTTTTGCCACGAGTAATTTCCAATAGTAATTTTATCCATAGTTCCTATTCTACTACAGTTTTGACAGAATGTCAAGAGTTTTTTCTCTGCTCTCTGAGAGTCAGGTTTACTTGCCTTCTACGCAGGTAATCATTGCGCATGTATTCATCCGCGTTATCAGCATGCATGCCGTTCAAATCTACATAATGAATGAATGCTTGGTACACTATACCGTCTGGATTGGCGTCTCTCCAGTGTTCCACTTCGCAACCAGCATACAAGATAGCATCTCCTACCTCAGGAGCGTATGATCCTTGCTTTAGTTCCTGAGAAGATTTTCTGGGAGACCAATGAAATTTCCAAGGAGAACCTTCGTTTCGTAAACAAACGGTGGCACTGACTTGACAAGATGGTCTGTCAGTATGGCGGTTCAATACTTCTCCAACGGAATATATCCTACAATAGTCGTAAGTTGGACCAAGTCTCAATCCAGTATGTTCTTCCATTTTTTCTAGACTATCTTCTAACAAATCCCAATTTGCCCCATAGTCTGCCCAAGAAGAAGCGCATTGTCCATCATCAAACAGCATGCCTAATTGATTTTGTTCCATACGATCAGCATAGAACTTTGCTTCCTCTTTGCTTATGAAACCTTTTACAATTTTAACTAATTCATTCATGCTGCTATCTTGGAGAAGTTCTTTTCCTTAACAAACTCAATCTTAGAATCAAACTTACCTTCTAGCATATCACCCTTGTGTGATATGATAAACACGTTAGTGTCGTCGCCAAGAGTATGAATAATCTTCATCAAGTTTTCGATACCTGCTTCGTCTAACGATGAGTCGAACGTCTCATCAAGAATCAGGAGATTAGTGCTGATGCTGTTCTTCATCTTAGCAACCTGTCGCCAAGTAAACAGAAGTGCCAAGTCGATACGTTGCTTCTCTCCCTCGGAGAAAGAGTCATAGGTAAACGAATCACGGTGGCGTGATCGTATAGTTTCTTGGAAACTTTCGTTGAGATCAAAGTGAACATAGAAGTCTAGGATAGATAGGTATTGGTTGACCAACTTATTTATCACAGGCAGATACTGCTTGACAATCTTGGTCTTGATACCAGTATCTTTTAGCATCTCTGCTATCACGCTGTTATATGCTGCTTGATCATTCAGTTTGTTTCTTGACTCCATCAAGTCATGATACTCTTTGACCAACGTATCATAGTCGTCGTTTGCTTTGGCAAGGTCAGATTTGTCATCAGAGAGAATATCAAGATCCCATTGCGCGATCTGTATTTCACTGTCGCATTTAGTAATCAGATCATTTAAAGATTGTATCTCGGTTCCCCAACCAAAACTTAAACTCTGCCTGTCTTGGCACTCCTTTAATCGTTCGGTTGCTTTTTCAGTTTGCGCTGCGATTTCAGTAAGACGTGATTGAAACTCTGCTGCTGTTTTCTTTGCCTGTTCGAGTTTCCCTCGTTTGAGTTCTTCGTTGATGTCTTGCTCACAGGTGGGACATGAGGAGTGATCTTCATAAAACTTTGTTTCCTTTACGAGTGCCTTGATTTTAGTTTGTATCTCAGTGTTCGCCTCTCGCAGATCATGAACCTCGTTAGTCGCCGCCAAGTTTTCTTCCTGTAACCCTTCGTTGTTAGCAAGGACTTTTACATTTAGGGCAGCGATAGCGGCGAAGTGTTCTTCTTTCTCATCCTTGTAACGCTGGATGAGTTCTTCTTTTTCCTGCTTGGCGTCATGATTGAGTTTAGAAATATCACGAATGTATTTCTTTTGCGCTTCAGTCTTAGTTTCGTTAATCTCAATGTCATGATATGCTTGATTAATCTTTTCCTTTAAGACTGAGTTGCGTTCTTTCAGCAACGCATTCATCTTAGAGAACACGCCAATATCAAGTAGATCTTCGATCACTTCCCTACGATTGAACGCTGACAGTTGCATGAATGGAATGAAGGAAGAAGAACCAAGCACCACGACCTGATGAAAAGTCTTGTGTGTCAACTTCAAGATGTTTTGCTCTAGGACTTTTTGATACTCTTTGTTATGTGAGTTTTGATTCAATAAGGTGCCGTCAACATAGATCTCAAACTTTCCTGGTTTCAATCCACGAAACACTCGATAGTTCTTGGACCCAATAGTAAACTCGACTTCTACCTCACACTTCTTATCGTTGATCGAGTTGACCAGTTGTGGTTTGTTAATATTACGATGTGCCTTACCGAACAAGGCAAACGAGATAGCATCAAGCATAGTTGACTTGCCCGAACCGTTCTGTCCAATGACGAGAGTATGCTTGCTGTTGTTTAATTTAATATCTGTCCAGTTGTTACCTGTGGACAAAAAGTTTTTATATCTTACTGCTGTGAAATTAATCATGCTGTTGCTTCAACTGTTGTGGTCTCAAATAATCTTACTGGGAAATTTTCTTGGATATTTTTAAACTCATCGATCCTACTGCGATCCCACTTCACTACCTTAACATCAGTGAATCCAATATTTTCCAGAGTCTGTATCATTTCTTGTTTTGGCCAGAGATACTTATGTTCTCCGTTCTGTTCTAGCAAATGTAGGGCAACATTCTCTTGTTTGCTTTTATTTGGATCTGGGTCATCCGCCCAAGAGTTGATATGTTTAGTTCTTTCGTCATTCCAGATAAACATGTATTGCTTTACATATGGGTGGTTGTTTAACTTGCCTTCATTTTCTTCACAAGTCAACCACTCAATATGGTCGTATGCTGGCCAAGCGATACGAATGGTTCCTCCTGGTTTCAGTATGCGTTTACAATCTTTGAGGTGCCTTATACCTTCGTGTTTGTGTAGGTGTTCTATAAAATGTTCAGAAAAGATACCGTCATAGGTGTCAGATATAAATGGCATAGGGAAAGTACAGTCATGGATGATACCTGCTTCTAATCCTATATTGTCCCAACCCTTTCTTGTTACCTTTGCGCCAATCTCTAGCAGTCTCATACAGGGAACTTCTCTATCAGTTCGTAAAACCCTCCGATGTACTTTCCGTCCACATACACCTGAGGAAATTCTTTAGTAAAGTCCACCTTGCTCCTATCGACTTTTCCCATTGACAGATCCTTCAAAGTAAAATTTAAAACATCATATTGTATTCCCTTTACCAATCGGCAATGTAATACACACCTCGCACCCCATCCGCATTCTTCAGGTGCAACTATTTTGATCTGGCGTTTCTTCATGATATCTCTAGAGTCTGCGCTTCAGTCATAAGTTCGCCCATCTCTTTCTTGATCCGATCCTTATCTAAAATAGTTTCTACATTATCAACATACTGGGATAATAGAGTAGATGTATCCTCGACTTCAAGTCCTTCGTCGCTGACTGATTCACCAGTAAACTCATTAAAATCTTCTTGGATTTTTAGATCATAGATGTCGCGTTGCTGAATCCTGTCAATGAAACGATCGAACATAAACCCATCAGTCTTGTTGATAACAACAACCTTGACGAACCTTTTATCAAGGATAGACAGATCCATTTCATTATAGTCCTCGTTCTCATCATCATAACGGATGCGATGAAATAGAGTCAGAGGATTGCGGATAGGTGTTAGTTCACGAGTATCAGTATCAAACACATGAAAGAACTTATCATCGTGAGCATCATTCCAGAAAAACTCCATCTGCGAACCAAGGTAATGTATGTTGCCTTGGTTAGACTTACAGTGATAATGACCAGAGAGTACCAACTCAAACCTGCGTAGGTTATCAGCAGACATACCATGAGTACAAGGTACACCACGAAGCATATCAAATCCGTTCAACTCAAAGTGCCCTGCAACAACATCTGCCTTACAGTTTACAAGAAACTCGTTTGTATCTTCTTCGTTATCCTGACAGATCCAAGGCACCAAAGCAAACTTCAACCCATCATAGTCCAAGACTTTTGCTTGATGAACAATGTTGACCTCGTTCATGTAATGACCGAGCAGTTCTTTTAATGAGTTTAGTTCGTTAGTGTTCTTGTAGTATGTGTCATGATTGCCAGGAATAATATCCATGGTAATCTTATCTTTACGCAATCTCTCAAGGAACACTTTACGATTACTGTTAAGTGCCTTGAAGTTTATAAAGCGACGGTGCTCATAATAATCACCAAGGTGTACGATATGCTTGATATCATTTTCTTCTAGATACGGAAAGAACACTTCATTATAGAAGCGTTCTTGATAATCAATAAAAATATCTGAAGAGTTCCTGATACCGCAATGGGTATCGTTTAGTATGGCAAACTTCAAAACTATTCCTCTAGGAAGTCAGAAAGATCAGAGTCGACTGAGTAAGACCTTCTCTTATGCGAGACGTTCTTTTGTTTGTAATCATTAACTGCTTTATCTTTTTCCTTGACGTCATCAATACGGCGACGAAGGTTGTCGACGAAAGATTGAACTGCTTTTGCTACTTGCGGATCTTCATCGGCATCAATCATAAATTCTTCAATGCCAGATTCAGCAAGAAACTTTAGTTTGACGTCTTGTTGCTTCTTCTCTTTTTTGATACGACGAATGAAAGCAAACCAACATATTTGAGTAAAGTATCCAAACGCATTGGGTTTGCCCTTACGAGTTGCTGCTTCGATGTTGTAGTTGCCGATGGCATTCAAACAGTTTTCTACGGCGTCCATCACCATCTCTTCGCGATAAGTGTAGCGAACAAAGTTAGACTTGTGCGACAAACCCTCAGAGATCTTTAAGAAGCATCGAGCGATATAGTCAGTTACGATAGGGTCGTCTTGACCTTTCTCTCTTGCTTCCCTTACAGTTTTGACATAGTCTACAACTGCTTGGGAGAACTCCTTGTTGTTTACATAATGCGGTCGTTCGCTAGGTTTCATAATAACTCCAAAATTACAACTAGATTATATTGTACCTTAATCTGAATCAAATGTCAATGCTTTGGTTTAAAAGTAACGACATTGCCTTTGCCGTTCACAGACTCGGGTCTCTCGTCATTACCGAACGCTTCTTGTATCGTTTGACAAGAGGAAATATATTGTTCAATCAAGGAGTCGGACGGTGTAGATAAGGAAACAATTGATATTGGATTCAAAGCACAAGACGATTCTAGGTCGTCAGTATATTTTAAGAAAGGTCTCATGACATAGTATTGTTTGCCTTCTACTATGTCTAATGCTTCATAGTCCTCATCCATTAGTTCTTCAACAAACACAGCATGATCAATTAGGTAATGGTGTTCATCGCTTTCTAGTATTTGTGCTATGATCCAATCACCAGTGACTAGGAAGAACTGCCCCAAAGATGCTTTGTTAATTTTCATATATGTACCTTATGAAGTTCATAATCAAACTTTTCTCTATTGTATATCTTTATGCGTTCACCTGAGTGGTTTAAGGTGAAATTCTTTTTCGACTGCCACTGTAAGTCATCACAGAGGTCGTAGAGTTTGGTATCTTGCCCGTTGTCTGCTTTTCTAAGTCCCCTACCGATTGACTGTAATACTTTGACTTGCGACTTAGAAGGAGAAGCGAATATGATATTGTGAAGATTACGAATATTAATACCAGTAGAAAAGGTGCCAAGACTAGCCACGATAATTGCATTTTCGGATCCCTCTACGATTCCTCGAATCGCTTCTCTGTCTGTAACATCAGTACCGCCATGTACATAAAAGACCTTGTCGTTCTGCTCTTTTATCATCTTATACAATATTTCACCATGCTTTTCTACAAACTGATACAGCACCAGAGTATTACCCTTTTGCGTCAGTGCTAGATTGCGTATCAGTTTGTTTCTAGGTTCATGTCCAACTAGGAAATCAACTTCCTCTTGATAAGTTCGCCCTACATTAATTCTACGGAATTCTTTTGGATAGTCAAGAACTAATACATCTATTTTTAGTTTCGCCAGTGTACCCTTATCCTGTAAGTCTCGGGTAAACGTCACTCGCTTTGTCGGACCAAACAATCCTTCTAGCACAAGTTTGTTTACCTGCGTACCATCAAGTGTACCTGTGGTGCCAAACCTATAGTCTGCTTCAATACATTTGTTCATCAAGGTGGTTAGTGACTTTGCCTTGAACAAGTGGCACTCGTCACCAAACACGCACCCAAACTGTTCGAACCATTCCTTGCCTAGTCTGTAAACTGACTGCCAAGTTGTTACAATGATCCTCTTATCAGTCTTTTTGTCTTTACCCGAATAAATCCTATGGACTTCATCTACATCGAATCCATAGTCCTCAAAGTCTTTGTACATCTGCTCAACCAACGATGTAGTCGGAACCACTATCAGTACCGACTTCTCGTGTTGATTAAGATACCAGCGCATCAAGTTGTAGATTATAAACGACTTACCAGAACCTGTAGGCGAAAGCAAGAGGCAGCGTTTGCGTTCTATACCATGCACTATAGCATCATACTGATAATCTCGAGGAGCGAAAGGCATGTTCCAAATTGCTTGCGAAGAAACCAACTTCTGGTGATCGACCTTGTTAGTTGCGTTGGGAAGACCATACGGACTATCTTTTAACTGTATGTGATAGTGACGGTCTGCTGCGAACCTACAAAGTTTTGCATACAATCCAACGTTGAGTTCGCAGGTCAATGAGTTGAACAAACGGATCTTGCCATCCCATTGCCTGCGTCGAACCGCTGGCATAAACTTAGCACCAGGAACATTGAACGAGAAATACTCACTCAGTTCGTGACGGACACCTGCATCACACAGGACTGCCATCATTGAGTGGTTCTGCATTTGTAACGTCAGGGTCGCCATGCTTTTCTTTGTAATCTTTTATTGCTGTCTTAATCGCATCTTCCGCTAGTACTGAACAATGTATCTTTACAGGCGGGAGTGATAGTTCTTCAGCAATTTGTCGATTACTGATTTCTCCTGCTTCGTCAAGGGACTTTCCTCGAACCCACTCGGTGAGTAGCGATGAAGAAGCAATAGCACTGCCACATCCGAAAGTTTTGAATCGAGCGTCTTCAATAATTCCGTCGGACGATACTTTGATTTGCAACCGCATGACGTCTCCGCACGCTGGAGCACCGACCATGCCTGTTCCGACATTTTCTTCGCTGTCGGCGAACTTACCAACGTTCCTAGGATTTTCATAGTGGTCAAGCACCTTCTCGCTGTATGCCATAAATTTCCTCCCTGAACGCAGGGTCTTTACCGAAGTTAGCAGCTGCGTTCGCTTTTGCTTTTGCTAAAACGATAGGCGAGTTTGGTTTACGTTTATCGCGATAAGAACCATGCGAACTTTTCTTCGCCCTCTTTCTAATCTTGATATTGGTTTTCATTGTCTTCGCCATAACGTCTCCACACTCCATCTGTTGTTAGTTTAAAACATGCTATAAAAAAATCGGGACGAGTATTTTCAGTCCACTCTTCTGGGGCGATCATACTCATAACATCCTGCCCCTTGTTGTTGTACAGATAATACTTCTTGCCGATGATAGGTGTTACTCCTATCGCTGCGTTTTCTACGCGAGTTGTATCCTGTACTAGTTCTACAAGAGCATCGTACTCCTCTTGTAGTTTTTCTATCCTGCCTTCTATATATTGGTTTCCCTTCAGTGGGTTACCATGATCAACAATAGCAGGGAAAGAAGGTGTCGTACCATAAGCGAGCAGAGATTTTTTATCCCCCTGACTCAAACCTTCGCACCTCTATGATATTACGAATATGTTGATGCCGCCACTTGATACCTTCTACCATCTCCTTTAATGCATCAACCATTGCTTTGTAGTAAGCAATCTTTTGTTCTGACTTCTGTATCTCAGCGTCACTGTCATAGTAATAATTCATATCACCTTTCATTACCTTTAGACCGTCGAACGGATCGTGCTTCCAACCAAGTTCAACGATCTCTTCTTGCGACATCTTACCGTTGTACCAGAGAAACTTGTTCTTCAGCAAGACTTGCTGATCCGACTCTGCTTTCTTAAGTAAGAGTTTTGCTTGAGTAAGATACCCAAGATACTTCGCGTGAAGTTTGGGTGTCTCTCTAGAACATTCATCTAACTTATGAGATATCTCACAATCTTGCGACCACTGCGCAAGTACATCATCTAAATTCATATTTACACTATTTCGAAATAACTAAACCTGAAACTTGCTGGGAAGGTAACATACTCTACACCTTGGTTCTGTGCCTCAAACCGAATGTCTCCAACCGCCACTGGTATACAATCAATATATCGTATGGTCTTATTTTTCTGATTAGAACTTGTCAAGGCAGTAATAGAGATATCTGCATAAGTCGGTTGGGTACTAGTGTCCCCACCAAAAGAATCTCTTTTCTGAATTTGATCAAGGTTGACTAATCTAAGCATCCAGTTGTAAACTTCTAGATACGAGTTAAAGTCTTCATCGAGTAAGACATCCATAGTCAGTTCACCATATTGCATCTGGTTTCCTGGCATAGGAACACTTTGTATGCGTTGGTACGGTGTCTCGGTAGCAGGGTTTGCTGCACCAGGATGATTGATAGACTGGACAAAGAACGTCAGATTAGAGAAGTTCTGACGATCAATGACAACCCTGAACCCAGTGGGTTGGAACAGGTTGATATTAGATGTAAGGTTGTCGGACATGTATACTTTCCTATAGAATAGGTCTATTGTATACTATTTAGTCCCAAAAAGCAAGCAATAAAAATGCCCCTTTCGGGGCATCATTTTATTCAGAAGGGCAAGCAGTGCCATCCTCTGAAGCATCATACTTCTCGTCACCACAACCATATTTGTTATCGTTGTTGGTGTCGCATCCACGTTGCCAGTACTGCATTGTGAAAGTATAACCTTCACTCCAAGGAGTGTATGCTTTACACCACTCGTGACTACCAAATGCTTCACCGTCTACACCAGTGTCTGGTGGGACGTAATCTACTTTTTCGGTCGGTACGATTTTTTCATATCGCATCGTTTTACCGTTATTGTAGACGGAACGTCTCCACAACTCAGAACGCTTAGAAACGAAAACGTACTCGTCGTCAGCAACCGTATAAACGTCACCGTTGTCGTAGGTGATAGTATGAGCGTGTGCCAAGATGGGCAGGCACAAAAAGAACAGAATAATATTTTTCATATCATCTCCAATAGTTTCGAAACATATTGCAACTTGCATTGCAGTATTATATAGTAATCATAAAAAAAGGGGGACCGAAGTCCCCCCATACAAATACCGATTTTTATTATTATTATTCGGTGAACCGTATCTTAGGCAGAAACCATCAGGTTGTCTACACGGAAGATGCGGTAGTACTGGTTGCTCTTAGCAGCAGCAAGACCATCAGAAGGCGTACCGCCAACGAATGGGTTAGATACCATGCCATAACGAGTCTTGAACCCGATACGTGGCTGGAAGTCATTCTCGCCTACAGCGCGAACCATTTGCAGTGGTACATATGGGCAGTAGAATACACCTGCGTCATATGGGTTAGTGCCCTTGTAACCAACAGTTACATAGTCAGCAACCGCATATGGGTCGATGTAGATGCGCATACGTCCGTTCAGTACACCAGCAAAAGTGTTACCAGTGTCGTCAACTTCCAGAGAAGTGCTCAGAGCAGGAGCGTAGTCAAGCATACCAGAAGCAGCGAGAGCAGTAGCAACATCAGAAGATACGATTGCTACGTTACCCTTACCGCGACGAGTTTCTTTAGCGATAGTGTTTGCTTCGCGATCCAGTTGGACAAGCAGACCCTTGAACTTCTCAACAGACCAACGACCATCAGCGTCCGTAGACAGGTCGAAGATACCGTTGGTAGCAGTGTTAGCAGTCAATGCACCAGTCTTCGCTTGGCTGTTGATAGTACGGATAACTTCGCGGTTAATTTCAGCAAGAATTTCTACTGAAAGAATGTTAGCAAGTTCCGCTTCAGCGTCAAGACCGTGGATTGCTTTCAGGTCTTGTGCCAGTTCGATGGTGTACTCTGCCTTCAGCGCACGTGACTTTGCAGTTACGGTTGCTTTCTCGATGGTGAAACCCATCTCTTGGAAGTCAGAAACGCCGCCAGTGCCCAACGCTTCCGCGTCAGCAGTTGGCATACCGCCACCGATAGAAGGACCAGTACGGTCGTTGTCGATAGAGGAGTCGCCGTTTGAGTCAGTCAATCCGTCAAGACCAGAAGGACCAGCAGTGTGAGTCGTAGAAGAGTCACCAGAATATGGTACAACTGCTTCGTTAAACAGTGCTTCGTCACCAGAAGTGGCGCCAGACTGAGTAGACTTGTAGCGAGACTTCATAGCGAAGATCAAGCCAGTAGGACCAGACATTGGTTGAACACCACAGATGTCGTATGCCATCAGGTTAGGCATAGAACGACGTACGAGTGAGATCAATACTGGGTTCCAGTTGGCAGCGCTTGAAGTATTGTTAGCAGCAGCGGCTTCTTGCAAGAAAGAAGAAGCACCTGCTTCTTGAGCAAATGCTTGCTCTTGGTTTTCGAGGATAGCAGCAGTGACCTTACGTCGGTAAGCGTCTTTGATCTCGCCGCTAGACTCTTCGTTCAGGACTGGTGCCCACTTTTGCACCAGAGATTCGTAGTTCAGATCCATTTCTTAATTCTCCTTATGGGGTAATGGATTACTTGTTAATTTTGCGCATGGCAGACAGGTACTGTTCCATAAAAGGAGAAACTTCTTCAGTGTCAACGTCGCTTTCAGTTTCTTCAGTTATTTCTTCTTCAGTTTCTACTGTCGCTTGTGCAAAGAATGACTCTTTGATAGTAGCAACTTTAGACGCAAACTGCTCGGCGTCATCAAAGTCAACACCTTCTACCAGAGAGTAGAACTTCTCTTTCTGAGTGTCAGCGAGTTCAGATGCTGCTTCGGCAACAATTGCTGCACGCTTCAGACCTTCAACTTCTTCGCTCAGAGAAATCGCATCAGCAGTGGTCTTGTTGAGAGCTTCTTCGAGTTCTTCAACTTGATCTGCTAAATCGTCAACGAGGTCAATCTTGGATTCTGGTACGTCGATGTAAGACTCAGTGAAAAGGTTCTTCAACCCTTCCATGAAGTTCTCAGCAATCTCAGCACGCAGACCAGTTTGGATGGCAACTTTGTTCTCTTCCATCCACTGCTCAACCACGTAGTTCAGGTAGGAATCAACCTTCTCGACCAACTCACCTTTCTGCGCAGCAGTTTCTTCAGCGAGTTTTTCTTCGTAGGTTGCTTCGATTCGCTCTACTTCTTCAGAGAGCTTAGATTTCAATGCTGCTTCAAAGATCACAGCAGTTTTTGCCTTAAACTCATCACTGAGAGTGGCTTCAGACTCGACTAATGCTGCGAGTTCTTCAGAGTGAGTATCTGCTTCCGCAACTACTTCTTCCTCTTCCAACTCGACTTCTTCGCCCATCATCTTACCGTATGCCGCTTGAAGGTCAACCTTCTTCATGGCATTCAACTTGCCGTACATAGCATTAATCATACCTGCTTTGGTCTTTGGCATTGGTTCGCTGTTGCTCTTGTCACCCGTACGAGCAGGTGCTTTAGTCGTTGCGTTCGCTGCCTTATCGGTAGCGGCAATTGACTGTGCTTCAGCGTTTTTCATGTCATGCCCTTTTGCTTCCGCAACTTCCTGCTCATCGCGGAGTTCAATGTTTTGATCTTCCATTGTGTTCTCCTTATTAAAAAGATCTTTTTAAGGATGAGAGGAAATTTTTGTACTCAACGATTTGATCCACGCCACTAATTGGCGGAAGCGCATCGACATGAGCTTCGATTTCAGTCTCTTGTTCCTCACATATCTCTTGAGCAGTAAGTACGCCATTGTTCCAGACCCATTCAACACCTTCCATAATCCCATTAACAAATGCTCCAGGAGCAGATGGATCTTGCACGATGTCAACCGTGCTTAAAACAAAATCGTCCTTAACATACATCGCGCCATTGCGCTGCTCAAGACTACCCATTCCACGAGTTGAGACACCAAGATTAACACCACCTTCGAGAAGACCTTGTACAATCTTACCCATTGGAGTATCAAGTATTGATGCCTTTCCGATAACAT